>Ga0265293_10000437_pt1 | contig 100233 bp, 84 predicted proteins | sample Munlanlewell138R_FD_192505 | JGI IMG/M metagenome (GOLD analysis project Ga0265293, IMG submission 192505) | Leachate microbial communities from a municipal landfill in Southern Ontario, Canada - Leachate well 138R | ecosystem: Engineered > Solid waste > Landfill > Unclassified | place... | reverse complement strand
AACCGTTTATGATGTCAGTAAAAGAAAGGGTATTGGCAAAAGCAGCTGAGTTATTTATCCAGTTTGGAGTAAAAAATGTTACTATGGATCAACTGGCTACTGAGCTAAGCATGTCGAAGCGTACTCTTTACGAATATTTTGGGCATAAAGACCAGCTTATTGTCGAGGCTTTTCTCTATATGATTGATCAGGAAAATCAGGAGTTGCTCAAGATAATGGATCAATCCGCCCATGTGGTTGAAGCCATGTTTTTCATTGTAAAGCACAAAAAAAAGTTACGCGATTCTCTACCTGAACTATTCTGGCAAGACTTAAAACGATATCTCCCTCAGGTTCAGCAGGTCTATTTATCAAAAACAGAAGACCAGCAATATTATTCAGCATTTTACATCTTGTTGGAAAGGGGAGTAAAAGAAGGGATCTTCAGAAAAGAGATCAACTTAAAATTAGTAGATCAATTTATGCAGGAGATAATCGCTATAGTAAAGAACAGCCCACGGATTGCACTACTCCATCCCAAAGAAACCGAGTTATCGAATAATATCTTCATCCCCTATTTTCGTGGGATTTGCACGGCTAAAGGCCTGCGCTTAATACAAACATTTTTTGAACAAAACCTTGATATACATACCACAGAAAAATGAGAATCAAATTCATTTCAATAAGTATTTTCATCCTTCTTCAGAGCTATGTTGCACTGTCACAGGATATATTGACACTTTCTTTGATGGATGCCCGTACGTATGCGTTGGATCATAATAAAAATATGATCAATTCGGGCTATGCCATCACCAAGGCTCAGCAAGCCTTACGTGAAGCCATTGCCAACGGGTTGCCCCAACTTGAAGCTTCAGCCGATTACACCAACTCATTAGGAGCTAAAATATCTATACGGTTTCAGGAAGGCATGCCGGCAGCCGAGATAGACATCAAGCCTCAAAGCAATTTTTACCTGAACCTCAATCAGTTAATCTTTAGCGGAAATTATATCGTAGGGATACAATTGGCCAAATTATCTAAAGAGCATACTGCCATAGGTCATCAGAAAACCGAATTAGAAGTGATCTCGGCAGTTTCCGATGCTTATTATGCGGTGCTGCTTACAGATGCCTTGGTAGCCATATTGCAAAAAAACGTTGAGAATCTGCAAGATCTGTATCAAAAATCAGAGCCTATGTTACGTGTAGGGGTCATGGAACAGACTGACCTTGACCAGCTTTTCGTACAACTCAATGCCTTACAAAACACCAAATCATCAGCCGAGCGTCAGGCTGAGTTGGCCAAGAACCTGCTTCGCTTGCAGTTGGGAGCTTCCATAGAGACCGAGTTAGTCCTCTCAGACGAGCTTACACAGCTCATGGAAGATGCTTCCGTAGAGAGTATCTTACTTGATGAGTTTAAACTAAGTACCAATGTTGACTTTCGGCTGATGCAGCAGCAAGAGGTATTGTCGAAAAAAATGATCGACATGAAAAGAGCCAATGCCTTGCCTACTTTGGTTGCATTTTACCGATATACGTATAAGCTGATCAAACCCGACTTTGATATGTCGCCACCTAATATGTTGGGCTTACAGCTTCAGATACCACTTTTCTCAAGCGGTATGCGGCATGCACAAACCCAGCAGGCAGTCATTGACCTGAAGACCACCGAAAATCAAAAAGCGTTGTTGGAAGACCAACTTCGCATGTCGGAAAAACAGCTCCGATTCAACTTGGTCAATGCCATTGAAACCTATGAGACACAGCTTACTAATATTGAGGTGTCGCGTCGGGTATATCAAAATCTGAAACTAAAATATCAACAAGGTATGCTGTCTGGCATGGAGCTTATCAATGCCGACAACAACTATCTGCGTGCCGAATCGGACTATATCAATTCGATGATGCAGGTACTCAATGCCCGTTTACAATTGGAAAAACTTTATGGAACAATACTTTAAAATAATTTGTATGAAACGTATCACCCCTTTATTATTGGTCCCGTTTATTTTCGCTGCATGTTCGGAACAGCCTTCACAAACCAAAGCTACCGATTCAACCGTCAAAGCCGAGCCGGTGGAAGTCACGACTGTTGCCCCTCAGCTTATTGCTCGCGATGTGGAATACACTTCCACTATATTAGCATGGGAAGAGCTACATTATGCACCTGCCTCACCCGGCAGAATTGATCAAATATTCGTTGAGGTAGGGCAGTATGTGAAAAAAGGTGAGCTGCTGGCGCAGATGGACCTCACTCAGCTACATCAGGCAGAAATACAGCTTAACACTCTCACAGTGGATGCAGCCCGCTTCGACACGCTGAACAAGACAGGCAGCATAGCCAAACAGCAGTACGACCAGATACAATCGCAGTTGGAAATAGCTCAAAGCAGTGTGGATTTTCTAAGAGAAAACACCAAACTGTTGGCGCCTTTCAACGGACTAATCTCAGGTAAATATTATGAAGCCGGTGAGTTATATTCTGGAGCCCCTATTCCTACCATAGGAAAATCAGCTATACTGTCGTTGGTCCAGATTGACAAACTCAAGCTGAGAGTAGCCATATCCGAAAAATATTTCCCGATGATACGTACAGGAATGCCGGCTAAAGTAACAACAGATGTATATCCTGATAAGGTATTCATGGGTAAGGTATTCAATATATACCCCGTTGTGGAGCCGGCAAGCCGCACGTTTATCATTGAAATTTCATTAGAAAACACTCAAGACCTTTTACGACCGGGTATGTTTGCCCGAGCCAACTTAGAGCTTGATCAGGAAGAAGCAATCCTGCTCCCTTCCATAGCTATTTTAAAGCTACAAGGTTCAAACGACAGGTATCTGTTCATCGAAAAAGACGGATATGCACATAGGATACCCGTATTGCTTGGAAAAAGGTATGATGATATGGTTGAGGTGATCACTGAGGAGCTTAAAGCAGGCGACAAGGTGGTTACCCGAGGGCAAGCACGACTGTTGGACGGGATGAGGGTAGAGATAAAATAAACGACCTAAAAAAGAAGCTGCTACGATGAGTATTTATAAAACCTCTGTTAATAAACCTATCAGCACATTTATGGTGTTTACTGCCATAGTAGTGATGGGTATCTATGCATTGATCAAACTGCCGGTTGACTTGTATCCCGAAATAGATCCTCCCTTTTTATCGGTGATGACAACCTATCCCGGTGCAAGTGCTGCCGATATTGAGACAAACATCACCAAAATATTGGAAGATGCGTTGAATACGGTAGATAACATCAAGGAAGTCAGCTCGGTATCATCCGACAATCTTTCGGTCATCACATTGGAATTCAACTGGGGTGGTAATCTGGATGAGTCAACTAATGAGGTACGTGATGTGATTGACCGGATATACAACCTGATGCCCGATGATGTGGACAGACCATCCATTTTTAAGTTCAACACTAATATGATGCCGATAGTTTTCTATGCCGTTACGGCCGATGAGAGCTATCCGGGCTTAGACAAGATATTGGACGAAAAGGTCATCAACCCGCTCAATCGTATAGCCGGAGTTGGATCGGTAGCTATGATAGGCGCTCCCAAACGAATAGTATATGTTGAAGCCGATCCGCGTCGCTTAGATGCGTACCACCTTACTATTGAACAGATCAGCAATATAATAGCATCGGAAAACCTGAATATGCCATCAGGTAACGTAAAGATGGGTGCTTTAGACTATCAACTGCGTGTACAAGGTGAGTTTACCGATAGCAAGCAACTGTCCGACTTGGTCGTAGGAAACTATAACGGTGTTCCTGTATATCTGCGGGATGTTGCACAAGTAAGGGATTCGCTAAAAGATATTTCCTTAGACGAAAAAATCAATGGACGTACAGGACTACGTATGTTCGCTATGAAACAGTCGGGCGCCAATACTGTCAAAGTTGCAAAAGAAATCAACAAACAGTTGGAAGAATTAAAGAAAACACTGCCACCTGACATCAAAATCGAGCTGATCCTTGACTCATCTTCATTTATCAAAGGATCGATCAACAACCTTTCACAAACCCTGCTCTATGCCTTTATCTTTGTAGTATTGGTGATACTGTTCTTCCTGGGCAGATGGCGGGCGACCTTTATCATTGCCCTGACTATACCTATCTCATTGATCGTATCATTTATCTACCTATTTATTACTGGTAACTCAATCAACGTCATATCACTCACCTCACTCTCTATTGCTATAGGGATGGTCGTTGACGATGCCATAGTAGTGTTGGAAAACATCACCCGCCATATTGAAAGAGGGAGCAGTCCACGTGAAGCATCTATTTATGCCACCAATGAAGTATGGTTATCCGTTATCATCACTACATTGGTAATAGTTGCTGTGTTTTTCCCTCTCACCTTAGTCAGCGGTCTTACTGGCGAGCTTTTCAAACAATTAGGATGGATAGTAACCATTACTGTTGTTACCTCTACTATAGCCGCTATATCACTTACTCCTATGATGGCAAGCCGCATGCTGAAGCTACATGATGTATCCAAAAAGCGCAAAAAATGGAGCTACATCAACACCATAGAGCCTCTTCTCAATAAGTTAGACGATTTCTACGCCAGCAGCCTTAAATGGGTGTTGCATCACAAAACCATGACGATGGTATTAGCTTCGACAATATTTGTTGGGTCGCTGCTATTGCTTCGTTTTGTTGGGACTGACTTTATGCCTCAGACAGACGAATCCCGTATAAGTATATCGATGGAGCTACAAACGGGTACGCGGGTAGAGGAGACCATAAAAACAGCTCGTAAAATGGAAGGTCTCATTCAGGAACGATTCCCCGAGGTAGAACTTATGGCCGTATCATCAGGTGCCGATGAAGAAGGAAGTATGTTCTCACTCTTTAGTACAGTAGGTTCCAACGTTATCAACTTTATGATCCGTTTGCAACACGTTGACGAGCGTAGCCGTACTGTATGGGAGTTAGCAGATGAGATGCGCGAGATTATCAGCACATTTCCCGAAGTAGCTACAGCAACTGTTTCTACCTCAGGAGGTGGTATGGGGATGGGAGGCGAAAGCATGGTAGATGTGGAGATATACGGCTTCGACTTTAACACTACCAATACCATAGCCGAAGACGTTCGCCAAAAACTGAGTCAACTGCCTGAGGCAACCGATATCACTGTAAGTAGAAAAAAAGATAAACCCGAACTCAATGTGGAGCTCGACCGCGAAAAATTAGCCCTGCATGGGTTGAACAGCGCAATGGTATCTACCATGATACGTAACAGGGTACACGGTGTGGTTTCTTCAAGGTTTAAAGAAGAAGGAGAAGAGTACGACATATTAGTACGACTATCCGAAGACCACCGAAACTCTATCAGCCTGATTGAAGAGCTGACCATCATGAACCCGCAGGGTATGCAGATCAAGCTTAAAGAAATAGGACAAGTTAAAGAATACTGGGGACCACCAACAATACAACACAAACGAAAAGAACGTATAGTAACCGTATCGGCTAAGCCTAATGGGGTATCCTTAGGCACCTTAGCAAATAAAATATTAACCGTAGTAGATGAGGTAGAAACCCCGCAGGATGTGCTCATACACGTAGGAGGCTCATTCAAAGACCAACAGGAATCGTTTCAGGACCTGTTGCTGCTGATGTTGCTTAGCCTGATCTTAGTGTATATTGTCATGGCATCACAATTTGAGTCATTTGTCATGCCGGGTATTATCATGTTTTCCATCCCGTTTGCCTTCACAGGTGTCATATTGGCACTTCTTGTTACAGGCACAACTCTGAATATAGTAGCTGCATTAGGGGCAGTATTGCTTATTGGTATAGTTGTCAAAAACGGTATTGTATTGGTTGACTTCACCAATCTGATGCGCGACAGAGGCATGCGTCTTTATGATGCCATCATCGCTTCAGGCCGTTCAAGGCTTAGACCGGTGTTGATGACGGCTTTCACCACCATGCTGGGTATGTTACCTCTTGCACTAAGCCGGGGCGAAGGTTCGGAAATATGGAACCCTATGGGTATCACTATTATAGGCGGATTGGTATTCTCAACCCTAGTAACAATGGTCATCATACCTGTTATGTATGGATTGGTAGCCCGATCGGGTGAACGCGACAAAATTATGAAGCTCAGAAGAAAGATGAGCTCTTTGGAAGATTAATCTATCTCAACACAGTATTGAATCATGAAAGCAGTTTATATAGTTTTTAATCAAGCTCATACCGAAAGGGTAGAATACATACTCGACCTGCTCAAAATACGTGGCTACAGCTTGTGGGCCGATGTGAAAGGCAGAGGAAGCATTAGCGGTGAACCACGTATGGGAACACATACCTGGCCTGAAATGAACTCAGCCCTGCTGACTATAGTACCAGCCGATCAGGTAGAAGCACTATTGGAAAAGGTGAAAAAAGTGGATGAAATCAATAAAGAAGTAGGAATACGAGCTTTTGTATGGTCGGTAGAAAACTCATACTGATAAAACCTATAGATCAGTAAGGCAAATATACGCCCAAGCATATCACACCTAAAGCCAAACACAGCATAGAATCCATTCCAGATAAACTGTATCACAGAATCCGGAATGGATTTTTATTTGTCTCCAACTAATAAGCATGTTCTACTGTCAAATTCTGACATTTGGACAAGCTATACAAAAGACGGATACATCTTATTTCAAAAAAAAATGTATCTTTAGGGCAATAGATCGCGGCCTGATTACAGTTACGCAGCCGAACACTATGCGTTCAGAAATGTAACACCGGCCTATAGATCCCTATTTCAACACTCATACATTATGAAACGAATTGCACTTGTTGGCAGTTATCCACCACGCAAGTGTGGAATAGCTACTTTTACACACGACCTGAATAAAGGCATTAAACAAAACGGTATTGAAACGGCTATAGTAGCCGTAAACGATGGCATACAACAAATCACTTATCCACATGAGGTGGAATTTGAGATCGATCAAAACGAGGTTGCATCGTATATCAATGCAGCGAGCTTCCTGAATACAAACAACTTTGATGCAGTCATTATTCAACATGAGTTTGGCATTTATGGTGGAAGAGACGGAAGCCATATAATTCAACTGCTCAAACGCCTGCAAATACCTGTTATAACGACCTTCCACACCATACTTGATGAGCCTTCATCCAATCAAAGAAATACGTTGATCGAGATCACAAAACTATCGCATAAAATAGTCAGTATTTCCCAAAAAGGCATAGAAATACTTCAGAACCACTATCAGGTATCCGAGACCAAATACCGCCATATTCATCATGGGGTTCACAAAATTAAAACAGATCAAATACAAGAAACCAAGCAAAAACTTGGAATACAGGCCAAACACCTGTTATTGACTTTTGGTCTGTTATCCAAAAACAAATCCATAGAGGTAGTAATCAATGCGTTACCTGAGGTGGTAAGGCAATATCCTGATACGGTGTATATTGTGTTGGGTGCTACTCATCCTCATGTACTCAAGCGCGAAGGAGAAGAGTATCGACATTCGCTGATTAGATTGGTCAGAAAACTGAAATTAGAAAAACATGTGATATTTATTGATCGGTTTGTCAGCAATACCGAATTGTTTAAGTATCTGAACGCATGCGACATATACATCATGTCTTATTTAGGTGAAAAACAAATATCGTCAGGAACACTTATTTATACTATGAGTGCCGGGAAACCCATCATTTCAACTCCTTTTTGGTATGCAAAAGAAATGCTGAGCAATAACAGAGGTTTATTTTTTGATTTCAACAATGCTTCACAGCTTAGTGAAAAGATAATCTTCCTCCTTTCCAACAAGCATCAAAGGGATACTATAGCCAAAAATGCATTAGCCCTTGCCAAGAAATGCTATTGGCCAAAGATTGGAAAACAATACATTGATTTAGTTTCATCAACAGTGAGGCAAGCTGTTCTTTCACCAACACATCATCAGTTAGTCGCCGAACACTCGCCATCATTCACCCTCCCTCCATTGAATCTGCATCATCTGCGTGTACTTACCGACAGCACTGGTATTTTACAGCATTCTCGCTTTAATATTCCCGACCGGTCGCATGGCTACTGTCTTGATGATAATGCACGGGCACTGTTGTTGGCTGTTTTGCTACAAAACGAAGTACAGGATATAGACAGGCTGAACAGATTAACTAATATCTATCTGTCGTTTATCGATTATGCATATAACACAAGTAACGGCATGTTCCGCAACTTTTTATCGTATGAAAGAAAATGGTTGGAAGAAGCCGGCTCGCAGGATAGTGGTGGACGTATCATGTGGGCATTGGGATATACAGTATCAAATACTGTCGACAGCAATTTTTACTATCATTCAAAACATATGTTCAACAGGGCATTAGAAGGTTGTCATCACCTGTCGCACCCACGAGCCATAGCATATCTTGTGTTAGGATTTATGTATTATCTTCAGACACACAGAGATACCAATGTTTTAAAAATGTTGGAGCAAAAAACCAATCAATTATACTCCTATTTTGATCATACGATCGATACAGAATGGATATGGCATGATGGCGTTGTCACCTACGGCAACAGTCGAATACCTCAGGCATTGATACAAGCTGGCATGCAGCTCAATAAGCCTCATCTTAGTGAAAGAGGATTAAAAATACTCGACTGGCTTATTGGGAAACAGTTTGCCGATTCAATTTTTGTACCTATTGGCAACAAAGGCTGGCTTACACCTCAGGGAAAGGCAATGTTTGACCAGCAACCGCTTGAAGCACACGGAATGATTGATGCCTGCCTACAGGCCGAAGCATATACGAATAATGAAAAATATGAGGAATATGCATTACAGGCATTCGCTTGGTTTACAGGCGAAAACATACTGTCCGAAATAATTTATGATTTTGCTACGGGTGGATGCCGGGACGGTCTTCATGCTACTGGAGTGAATCTGAATCAAGGTGCCGAATCAACACTCTCATGGCTTATTTCATTAATTCGTATCTCGCAATATCTAAGAAATAAAAATAAATAAACACTCATGATGGTCCCTGTTAAAAAACTACCACTAAAGATATATCCCTCGTCTTCAAGAACGCTGATACGCCCATTTATTCCGGCTAATATCACTCAAATAGAGCATATACTATTACGCACTTTTTCTGTCTCACCCAAAAAGCAAAAGCAAGTTCTCGACCGCATCTATGACAGCTTTGATCTGCCTCGGGAGAAATTGAAAACATTATTTTTAAAACATTTCGACAATATAAAAAACCGTATCCCCTCGAATCTGGAACTAAGCGAAACAAAACGGGAATTCATAGGTGCATATTTTACACAACAATATGCATTGGAATCGACTGCTTTATTCAATCCTTCAATGATACCTCATCCGTTTCAGCCGGCCAATGGGAACACTAAATTCATTATCAGCCTTCGAGCCATAGGCGAAGGGCATGTCTCATCAATCACCTTTATGGAGGGCGAGATAGATACTGATTTCAATATTCAGCTGAAGGAGAAATCACCTGTCATATTCGAGCCTGAGCGTTTAAAGCATCACTATGAAAAAAAATTATTCATCAAGAAGGCTCAGGAGATCAATATTCTCACAGCATACAATCAATCGCTTTTTGATCGCTTACCCGAGTATTTCAGCTTTGGCGAGCTTGAAGCTGAGATCGACAAGTTAAAAAAAACCAATGCCTTCCCAAAAAACAGTGAGACAGAACATTCTTTTCATAACATCCGTTTATTGGCTCAATCAAATTTCACTATGAGCTTTTCTACCGACGATATCTCCGAGAGAGCTATTTATCCCTCTTCGCCTTCACAAAGTAATGGGTTGGAAGATGCCCGCTTTGTGAAATTCACGCAAGACGATGGACAAACAATTTATTATGCCACTTTTACGGCTTACAACGGAAAAACTATTATGCCTGAATTGCTTGAAACGCACGATTTTAATGAGTTTAAAGTTTCGACACTCAACGGGCCGGCAGCAAAAAACAAAGGAATGGCCCTTTTCCCACGCAAGATACAAGGCATGTATATGATGTTAGGACGACAAGATAACGAATCATTATATATTATGACGTCGGATAATCCCTACTTCTGGTACGATTATCAACCTCTGATCAAACCTACTTATCCATGGGAACTGATGCAGATCGGTAACTGTGGCTCCCCCATAGAATTAGATGAAGGATGGTTAGTACTGACACATGGGGTTGGTCCGGTACGAACATATTCACTTGGAGCTGTACTCTTAGATAAAGAAAATCCATGGAAGGTGATAGGACGATTGGAAAATCCGTTGCTCGAACCAACTAAAGAAGAACGATTCGGATATGTGCCTAATGTGTTGTATTCATGCGGATCAATGTTGATAGACAGAACCATCGTACTACCCTACGCCATAGGAGATGTAGTAACAACATTTGCACTGATACAAACCGACGATATCATAAAACATATGAAATGGGTATAACCGATCACAAACTATTATACAGATGAAAATAGCCATACTCTCACCTATCGCATGGCGAACACCACCCGTACACTATGGACCCTGGGAACTGATTGCATCAATGCTTACCGAAGGATTAGTGAAAAAAGGACATGATGTTAGCCTGTTTGCTACAGCCAATTCAATCACTCAGGCAAAACTATACGCCATAACTGATGAGGGCTATGAGGAAAACAAACATATAGACCCTAAAGTAGCGGAGTGCCTGCATATATCCGAATGCGTCGAAAGAGCTGATCAATTTGACATCATCCATAACCACTTCGACTTCTTACCGCTGACCTATTCCAAGCTTATAAAAACACCTGTAGTAACTACTATACATGGATTCTCATCTCCAAAAATTTTACAGGTATATCAAAAGTACAACAAGCATACTCATTATGTAGCTATCAGCCATGCCAACAAAAATCCCCAGTTGAATTATACAGCAACCGTTTATCATGGCATAGATACCGATCAATTCATATATGAGGAGAACCCACAAGGGGATTATTTGTTGTTCTTCGGACGTATCCATCCCGATAAAGGCACTGCTGACGCTATACGCATTGCCAGAGCTGCAAAAAAACGCTTGATCATAGCAGGTATCGTTCAAGACAAGAATTATTTTGAAAGACAGGTTAAACCGCAGCTTAAGAAAGGACAAATAGAATATATCGGAAGCGTCAGACCATCACAACGTAGCGAACTGTTGGGAAATGCAACAGCTCTGTTACATCCCATACAGTTTGAAGAACCATTTGGACTATCCATCATTGAAGCAATGGCTTGCGGTACACCGGTATTGGCATACAACAAAGGAAGCATGCCTGAACTGATAGAAGAAGGGATAAATGGTTTCATAGTAGAAAATTCAGAACAAGCTATAGAAAAAATAAAACAAATCGAATCAATACAAAGGAAAAACTGTCGCAATACGGTAGAAACAAAATTCACCAAAGAACAAATGGTCAATAACTATCTTCAGGTGTATGAAAAAATTCTTGCATCAGTCAGTAACAATGGATAGCATTGTAAAAGCGATTCACGGTATCAATCCTTTTACGAGCCACTCACCAAATGCAATACCTCAGTTTTTCCAGGACACCTTTGTAAAACAGATAAAATTGTATGTCTGAACATCACCTTATTTTAGTCGGGTTTTATCGTTGCTCGCTCAACAACTGATTGATCCGGGATATGGATTTTTTTAATCCTAGTGTAATGGAGCACAATATAATTTGATACATCAAGTTTTTTTAATGGATCAGGCTGTTTGACCATTCAAATCATACCTTGATCATTTTCTAAATCATTATAATTTTTATCTAAATTTTTCACTATGGAACTAATTGACGCTATTATTCAACGCAGGACTGCACGCAGTTTCATCTCTAAAGAAATTCCTGAGGATGTGTTATATTCTATTTTGGAGGCTGGCACTTGGGCACCTTCTCATTCTAACAATCAGCCTTGGGAGTTTATTCTTATAGGTGCTGAGACCCGTAACCGGCTCAGGGAGATGTACGCAGCGTATATGGAGGCAGGGCCTTTGAAGAATCCTGAGCTTGAGCAAGAAAGAAAACAAGGTATTCGCCTTTTCATCCAAAACTTTGGTAATGCTCCTGTGCTTTTAGCAGTCAGTAGCTTACCGGCTCAAACGGAGTTGGACAAATACGACTTTCCACTGGCAACAGCAGCTGCCATACAAAATATTTTACTTGCTGCCTGGGAGCAGCAGATAGCCGGGGTTTGGCTATCCTTCGGGATGAACCCGCAGGCAGAACAATTGCTCCAGATACCTGAACATGGTAAAGTTGCGGGGATAATAGCTTTAGGATATCCTGAGTTTATACCTCAGGCTCAAGAGCGTACACCAGTAGCCGAAAAAATACGCCGACTGCCTTAGTAACATATATTAAAATTATTTTAAAAGCTTACTAGCGGGCTACAAACGCCCGCTATTTTTGTCAGGGAAGATTAAAAAGTTCAAATTGTCTGTTCAACAACTCTTCCATTTCTTCTTTAAGCTCGGGCATGTCAAACTCAGCTGCTGCTTCAGCCAACCGGTTCAACACCACAAGTGCTTCCTGCATTTCCCTATCATAAAATTGTGCAAATTTGCTTTCAAGACTAATATAATACTCGAAGTCTTCTGAATACCTTTCAGCTAATTTTCGCATCACATCTTCTGCTTTCTCAGGCGCACCGGCTTCAAAATAAATGGCTATCCAGGAAAGCATATAATAGTCAAACGGGATTTTTTCGTAAGGGAACAGCTCTAAACTCTTGTCTAAAGCTATGATAGCCGAATCTTTTTTGCCCTCATTGAGCAAAGCCTGTGCAAGACGCATATAACTTTGCTTTGCAATACCCGAGTTTCGGAAGCTCTCGCGGTCTATAGTAACTCCCGGTTCATGCAAACGACCCCAAGAAGCTTTGTTGACTAAGAGATCATACGAACCATCCGCATATACTCCACCCATATTCTTATAATATTCAGGAGCTATAACAGGCAGAAAACGATAAACTACCCCTTCCATATGGCAATATTTATCCACATTGAACACCTGATTGGAACTGTTTGGATTGGCAAAATAAATTGGACGCTCCCAGTTGTTACTTGCTATCAGGTCTAACAACAGCAAATCGTTTTTATATAAAATTGACTGACTTACTTCCCATTCAATTACATCTACAATTTTATCGTGCATGGATGGAGGTACAGTACCGCTACGTATGACTGCTTCCTTATCTATAGTTATCTTTAATTTTTTTGATGGCAGATAATTGATCTTTTCGCCTGTCTGAAGCGGTATCTTGGTCTGCTCACGGTCATCGGCAATAAACGCAATCGCTTCTTTGAGTTCTACCGGACCAGTAACCCGTTCAATCACAGGTATTCCTTCGTTTACCCCTTTATTATACTGGTCAGGGCGCAAAGTGAGTGGCAGTCGTTCGGATTCATACACCTTCTTTCCAAGCTGATGTATATACCAATCGCCGGCAGCCAACATATAGTTTACTACCCGCATATCGGTACGGAAGTTTTCTACTTCTTGAACAAACCAGAGCGGGAAAGTATCATTATCGCCATTAGTAAACAAAATGGCATTAGGTGCACATTGTCCCATATAGCTTTTTGCAAAGTCGGGGGCTGCATATCGTCCCGAACGGTTATGCCCTTCCCAGCCTTCTACTCCCATAATCGTAGGAACGGCAAGTAAGGAGATAATAGTTACAACTACGGATACCAAAGCTTTTTGCCCAAAAACCTTTGAAAAGTAGGAGTACAAAGCCAATACACCTATGCCAATCCAGATAGCAAAAGCATAAAAAGACCCTACATAGGCATAATCGCGCTCACGTGGCTGATAAGGAGTTTGATTGAGATATACTATGATGGCAATACCTGTCATAAGAAATAATAAAAACACCACCCAAGTATCTTTTGGGTGTTTTGTCCAATGAAAGAACAAGCCTATCAAACCCAACAGCAGTGGCAAGAAATAAAATCGGGTGCGTAAGGGATTATCCATGCTTGAAGGTAGATTTTTCTGATCTCCCAATCGCATAGAATCCAAAAAATTGATCCCACTGATCCAGTTACCTTTATTGATATCACCCTGACTTTCAATATCGTTCTGCCTTCCTACAAAATTCCACATAAAATATCGCACATACATATGCGACACCTGGTATCTAAAGAAAAACTTCAGGTTTTCACCAAATCTTGGTTTATAGATCACTTCTGTACTGCCATCGTTCTTAGTCACGCGGACAGGTACTCCATTATCGCCGCCATCTTTCTTATAGATACTAATATAGCTTGGTTTTTGACCATTCCACATACGTGGAAAAAGTGTCATGAATTTCTCATCATATACCGGTTTGGTGTTGCGACGGTAATCGGTGATCACATAACGGCCCTTGTTTTTATCTTTGATATATACTGGTGTGCCATCGGCCCAATCCACCATAGGAGCATTATAATACGGGCCGTATAATATTGGCCAGTTCCCATATTGTTCGCGGTTGAGATACGCTAAAAGTGAGATGGCATCGCTTGGCTCATTCTCGTTGATGGGCGTATTGGCGTTTGCACGGATCACTATCATCATAAATGATGAATAGCCGATCAGTATAAACATAAAAGACAAAATTGCAGTATTGAGGATAACCTTACCCTTACGTTGACTATAATGGAGCCCATATACTATCAATGTTATCAGCACCAAAAAATAAAAAACAGTTCCTGTATTAAAAGGTAATCTGAAAGTGTTCACAAACAACAGCTCGGTCTTGCTGGCCAGATTAACCACCTGAGGAATGATAATGCTCATAATAAAACCTAAGATAGCAACTGATATTATCCCCGTCAGTACAAACCCTTTAGGTGTAGCCTTAAACTTTTTAAAGTAAAACACAAACACTATGGCTGGTATTGCCAATAGATTTAGCATATGTACTCCTATTGACAGTCCAATAAGATATGCTATCAGCAGGAGCCATCGGTAGTTATGCGGTTGGTCGGCTACCCTTTCCCAACGCAGTATTGCCCAGAACACTACCGCTGTAAAAAACGATGACATGGCATATACCTCACCTTCTACTGCCGAGAACCAGAATGAATCGGAAAAGGTATAAGCTAATGCACCCACCATGCTTGCACCTAAGACAGCAAACTGGTTAGCCTTGTTTTGAGCTGCCTCAGCCTGCATCATAAACTTTTGTGCCAACAGGCTTATAGTCCAGAATAAAAACAAAATCGTCAAGCCGCTTGAAAGGGCTGACATTACATTGACCATCAAGGCTACTTTTGACACATCACCAAACGTAAACAAACTAAAAAAGCGCCCTATCATCTGAAATAAAGGAGCGCCTGGCGGATGACCTACTTGCATCTTATACGCAGTAGCAATATACTCACCACAATCCCACCAGCTTGCAGTAGGCTCTAAGGTTAAAAAATAAACACTGGTAGCAATCAAAAAGACAAACCAGCCAACCAAATTATTCAGTTTCTTAAAACTCATTATATCAGGAATTTATTTGTATAAATTGATGTCTTCAACTGATAACAACCCACAAAAATACTCTTTAAAACGATAAGGCTACTAGATGATGTTGCAGGATTAAAAGAAATAAACTATTTTTGCAGCCCGTTTCACAAAAAAATGTGACGGACTTTGTCCAATGGTGTAACGGTAGCACTGCAGATTTTGGTTCTGCCTGTCTAGGTTCGAATCCTGGTTGGACAACTAGCTTATTAGCAACTGTTTAGATGTATATCATCTTTAGTAAGAAGATCACTAAACAAGTTACTAATTACGGAACGCATAAAGAAAAAGCCTGTACGTATTCGTAGCAGGCTTTATTATTTGCCTAAGGATCAATCGAAAAATTAATAAAATTTGTATTGATTGTCAACACCAAGCAGAATAATATTGTAATTTTGCAAGGTTTTGCGGAGAAAGATAACGGAAGGGGCGTGAAGCCCTTTTTTTAATAGAAATATATGTTGAATAAGACGGAAATACAACAATGGGTCGAAGACTTTTTAAAAGACACCGATCGTTTTGTGGTAGAGGTGGTTGTCAAAAACAACGACAAAATCTTTGTCTTCCTGGATTCCGACAGTGCCATCACTATTGAGCATTGTGTGCAGGTAAGCAAAATGATAGAATCACGCTTAGACCGCGAAAAATCTGACTTTGAGCTCAAGGTATCATCGGCCGGAATAGACCATCCATTGCTGTTGCACCGTCAATACATAAAAAATATTGGACGCAAGCTTAGTATTGACACCAAAGCAGGAAAAAAAGTCGTTGGTACACTTTTGGAAGTATTCCCCGATCGTCTTGTGATACAAGAACAATATGAAACAAAGAAAAGTAAATCCAAACAGGCTACAACCCAGGAGCGGCTTGAACTTAGCTTTGCTGACATAAGCCGTGCTCTGGTGCAAATCAGTTTTAATTAAAAAAAATCATTATCGCTGCATACCATGGATAGTATCAATTTAGTTGAAAGTTTTTCAGAGTTTAAAGATTTCAAAAATATTGACCGTGAACGCATGATGCGTATTTTGGAAGATATTTTCAAGTCTATACTGATCAAAAAATACGGATCGGACGAGAATTTTCATATCATCATCAATATTGACAAAGGCGACCTTGAGATATGGCATACGCGCGAAATTGTTGAAGACGGTGAAGTAGAAGACTCTACTACTCAGATAGCCCTTTCTGATGCCATTAAAATAGAGCCTGACTTTGAGGTAGGTGAAGAGGTGTCGGAGCCTATCAGCATACGTACCTTTGGCCGCCGGGAAATATTAAATATCCGTCAGAGCTTGGTCTCCAAGATCATGGAGTATGAAAAAGATAATATTTATCAAAAATATCGTGAAAAAGTTGGAGAGGTTGTAACAGGTGAGGTATATCAAATCTGGAAACGCGAGATATTGGTGTTAGATGATGAAGGAATAGAACTCATTTTACCTAAATCCGAACAAATTCCTACTGATTACTATCGTAAGGGAGATACTATCAGAGCAGTAGTGCTCAAGGTTGAGATGAAAAACAATAATCCGTTTATCATACTTTCGCGTACCTCTGAAATTTTTCTACAACGACTGATCGAAGCGGAGGTGCCTGAGGTTTATGACGGGTTGATCACTATTCGGCGCATCGTACGTGAACCTGGTCAAAGGGCTAAGATAGCTGTCGAATCATACGATGATCGCATCGATCCGGTAGGCGCTTGTGTAGGGATGAAAGGCTCACGCATACATGGCATCGTAAGGGAACTTCGCAACGAAAATATTGATGTGATCAACTATACAAATAATCCTACATTATTTATTTCGCGTACGCTTAGCCCGGCTAAGATCACTTCTATACATATAGATGAAGATAATAAACGGGCCGAAGTATTTATGAAGCCCGATCAGGTTAGTCTGGCTATAGGTAAAGGAGGATTTAACATTAAGTTGGCGGGCAAGCTCACCGGCTACGAAATTGATATATACAGAGACTCGGATAACGATACTGAAGATGTTGATCTTATGGAATTTACAGATGAGATCGAACCATGGATCATCAAGGTGCTGCAAGAGATCGGCTGCGACACAGCAAAAAGTGTGCTCAGCTTGAGTGAGAAAGAGTTAGAAAAGCGTACCGATCTGGAAATAGAGACCATTCAAGAAGTTATCCGTATCTTAAAAGCTGAATTTGAATAAAAACCATAATTTTGCGCATCAGAATTATTAAAATAAATAGTTTCTACTGATTATGTCCAAAGGCTCATCAACCGTTCGTTTAAGTAAAGCAGCCCGAGAGTTCAACGTGGGTACTACTACTATCGTTGAATACCTCTCGAAGCAGGGACATCAGATTGACCCCAATCCGAATACCAAGCTCAACGCCGAGATGTATGCACTGCTTGTGAAAGAGTTTCAATTAGAAAAGCAGGTAAAAGAAGTCTCACAAAAATTGGGGATAGAATATTCAAGCCGGAAAACTATTACCGCTGAAGAAGTTCTCAAACAAGAAGCTATTGAAGAAGATGAAGATGACTTTGAATTTGATACCGAAGAGTTGTTGATCAAAAATATACAAAGCAGCTATGTAGAGAAACCCGCTCCTGCTGCTGAACCTAAAAAAATTGAAAAGGTCGAACCTCCTGTTGAAGAACCTGAAACACTAACTGAAAGCCCTTCACCTGCCGATCAGCCTAAAGCCGATACAGATAGTGAAAAAGAAAGCCAAACGAAAATCACAGTTGAGGCAAGCGTAGCAACAGAGATACCTGCCTTGCCAATAGATATCAAAGAGATTGAAGAACCAATCGAAAAAGAAATCGAAAAAGAGATTAAAACAGAAAAAACGGTAGAAGCCTCAACCGAACAAGTTGATGCACCTAAAGAAGAAGTACGCAAAGAAGGCGAGCTGAAGATAATAGGAAAAATTGATCTGGAAAGCATGAACCTGCGTACCAAGCCCGACAGAAAGACAAAAGCTGAGAAGAAAAAGGAAGAAGAACAAAAACGTAAAGAAAAAGAAGCTGAGAAAGAGAAGAAAACTGCTGAAAGAAGGAAAAAGAAAGAATCAAAACCTGACAAGGCTATAGATAAGCCAACAAAATCTAAAAAAGACACCCCGGCTAAAGCTGCTGAAACGTCTAAGCCTCCTAAACAAGAACCGGCTCCAAAAGCTGAAGCACAAGAGGCCGAAAAAGCTCGTCCGGATAACTTCCTTCCTACAACTGTCGTTAAACTTCAAGGACCTAAGATACTCGACAAAATCGAGCTGCCTGATGAGCGCAGAGGCAGGCCAAAGCCTGTAGCCTCCTCATCAGAAGAAAAAATAAGCAGCAGCCAGAAGAAAAAGAAACGCAAGCGCATCAAAAAAGAAACTACAGACGCCAGTACGCAACCTGCTTCTACTCAACAGGGGCAACATGCCAGAGCCGGCCAAAAAGAAACCAGGAGAGGAAGACCTGCAGCACGCAGAGAAGAAAAGGTCGAGCTGAGTGAAGAAGATATTCAACGCCAGATCAAAGAAACCTTGGCCAGACTATCACCTACAGGTAAATCAAGAGCATCGAAACATCGCCGCATGAAACGCGAAGCAGTCTCCTCGATGCAGGCCGAAGAGCTAGCGAAAATAGAACAGGAAAAATCGGTCATCAAAGTAACAGAATTTGTGACAGCCAACGAACTAGCGACTATGATGGACATACCGGTTACCAAAGTTATTGCAACCTGTATGAGCCTTGGATTGGTAGTTTCTATCAATCAACGGTTGGATGCCGAAACATTGTCATTAGTAGCCGAAGAGTTTGGTTTTGAAGTGGAGTTCATCTCCCATGAGTTGCAAGATATACTTGCTGCTGAGATTGATGAGCCTGACAATCCTGAAGACCTTGTTGATCGGGCTCCTATAGTAACCGTTATGGGCCATGTTGACCATGGAAAAACAGCTTTGTTAGACTATATCAGAAAGGCAAACGTTGCCTCGGGCGAGGCAGGTGGTATCACCCAACATATTGGTGCGTATGAGGTATCAACCGAAAACGGTAAAAAGATCACCTTTCTCGATACCCCCGGACACGAAGCCTTTACTGCTATGCGTGCCCGTGGCGCCAAAATTACCGACGTAGCTATCATCGTCATAGCTGCTGATGACTCAGTGATGCCACAAACAAAAGAAGCTATCAATCACGCTAAAGCAGCTGGAGTACCCATAGTATTTGCATTCAACAAAATTGATAAACCTACCGCCAATGCAGAAAAGATACGCGAACAGTTAGCTAATATGAATATATTGGTAGAAGACTGGGGCGGGAAATACCAAAGTCAGGAAATATCAGCCAAAATGGGTACAGGGATCAAAGAACTGCTTGAAAAAGTATTGTTGGAAGCTGAGATACTAGAGCTTAAAGGCAATCCCAAACGTTCGGCAAGAGGTACCATAGTTGAATCGTCGCTTGATAAAGGCCGCGGATATGTAGCCAAGATATTGGTCGAAGACGGTAGCCTGAAAATTGGCGACCTGGTTTTAGCCGGATCAGTATACGGACGTGTGAAAGCCATGTTCAACGAAAGAAATAAACATATTGAAAAAGCAGGACCCAGCACTCCTACCCTGATGTTAGGACTGAATGGTGCTCCGCAGGCAGGCGATAGTTTCGTTGTATTACAAGATGAGAGGGAGATGAAAAATATTGCTGCCAAACGTCAACAACTGCAACGCGAACAAGGCATACGAACACAAAAACATATCACCCTTGATGAGATAGGCCGACGCATAGCAATAGGTGATTTCCGCGAACTCAACCTCATCGTAAAAGGTGATGTGGATGGTTCAATTGAAGCATTATCCGACTCCTTGCTGAAACTATCTACAGATGAGGTACAAGTCAATGTGATCCATAAATCAGTAGGTGCTATCAATGAATCGGATGTGATGCTTGCCTCCGCATCTGATGCCATCATCATTGGATTCCAGGTACGTCCAACATTGCAGGCACGTAAACTGTCGGAAACAGAAGAGATTGATATACGCCTGTATTCAGTCATATATCAGGCTATTGAAGAGTTGGAGTCAGCTATTGAAGGAATGCATGCCCCTGAAATAGAAGAGGTGATCACCTGCAATCTCGAGGTGAGAGAGACATTCAAAATATCCAAGATAGGAACCATAGCAGGTTGTATGGTACTTGATGGTAAAATAACGCGTAATACTAAGATACGCCTGATTCGCGACGGTATTGTCATCTTCACAGGTAACCTCGGATCATTGAAACGGTTCAAGGACGATGTGCGGGAAGTGAACGCAGGATATGAATGCGGACTGAATATCGATGGTTTCAACGATATAAAAATCGGGGATATTATTGAAGGATTTACTGAAAAAGAAGTAAGCCGTAAAGCCTAAATCTACTGCTTAAAAAAACAGCTGATAACAAAAATTACTGCCGCGACATGAATGGTATATCCATGCCAGCTTATCGCAATATCATTACACTTCCCTGCAAACGCTGTGTTACCTGCCGGTCGAAAGCCTGAAAATAAACATCGCACACATAAAAATACGTGCCTTCTGAACAGTCAAGCCCAGTACGCTGATTCTTTCCATCCCATTCAATAACCGGATTATCAGTTTGAAACACCACATTACCCCAACGATTCACTATGACCATATCTACACGCTCTACATTTGCTTTTGGATTGATCTTAGGATACCCCATAGGAACAAACAAATCGTTTATCTGATCAGCATTTGGTGTAAACACATTAGGAAACTCAATCACCGGACACACATCATAATCCACGCAAAATATATTGGAAGGCTCTGAAATATTACCGGCACTATCAATAGCTATCACATAATAGCAAGCCGTAACAAAATCAATAGAGCTATGTGTGTAACTCGTCTCACCCTGACGAATAGTACCGGCCTGAATAAAATCTACACCAGCCATAGGAGTATAAAAAATCTGATACTCACGCACATCGTAAGCGCAGCTATCATATATCTGTGTTAAGATGATAGTATTTTCTATGGTTTCGCAATTCGTTTCTACAAGTATTTCTGGTGGGCAAGGCGGAATATTATCAATAGGAACAGCTTCAGCAAGCTGCGAATAATTCACTATAGGAAACACAAAACCAGGGCCCAAACTACCCCATGTAACTACATAATACCGATACAGGCGATCGTTTTCTAAATCTTCATCCCTATAAGTATCGGACAAAGCAGTGGCAATATATTCAAACTTTTGAGTAGTTGTGTTATATCGAAATATTTCGGTGCTGTCGTTATGCCAGGGCACTTGTGCCTCCCAATGCAATATAAGAGCTTTATCTGTTGGCTCGACTGATAAAAACACTGATGAAGCCGCTTTGCTTACCCCTATATCCCCTACTGCCAAACTTTTCAACAAGATCTGATAGCGTACTGATTGAGACAACTCATTCAATTGTATGGCATCGTCCGTATAAAGGGTATCGTTTAATCCAATACCTGTATAAACTAATACTGATTGATCGTTTTGGGGCAGAAGCCTGTACAACTCATACTGATACGGTCCAGGATACTGTACAGTATCCAGTTCTACCGGTTTTGCCCATGCTACTATCACATGCCCTCCGGCTAAGTCTAAACTGTCGTTGCTGACATGCGTCAGTATAGGCAAATCCCGCTTCAGAGAGCTGCATGCTTCGTTAGATACTATGCTTTCGGCCCCATCCGCAAAGAAAGCAGTTATCACATAGCAATACTCCACACCAGCAACCAAACCAATACCCTGATTATCATCTCTATACGAAACTGATTGAATATCTGCAATACTTGCAATCCTTTGAAAGCCCAATCCATCGGGCACACCTGTCTGACACGAATCCGGTATAAAGCCGCTATTACCTATCATTCTATATATATAAAATCCAACGGCATTTTGACAGTCATACCTATCCCATTGAAGGTCTATACCAATTCCGAGGGCCTCTGCACTGAGATTTTCAACAGCGGGTGCTGCTACCAATATTGAAGTTGTGTGCAAAGTAGTCAGGCTTACTTCCGGATGCACATCACGCGCTTTGAACAGCACACTATACGGATTTTTCCGCACATGGCTGCATTGGCTCGACCAGAAAAAGGTGGCGTGAGCAGTTGGAGTGCCAGTAGCAGGATCAGGATCTAAAACAGCTGGATCATCTGTCTGCTCAAAAGGACCGCCACTGGCTGTCAGTACAACCGCATTATGATCAGGATCGGTAGCCGATACACCAAAGGTTATAGGCGATCTGCCAGCGATAGTACACACCTGATCAGGCGCATTAATGACAGGCGGATTATTGTTACAAGCTCCTATTAGGATCTGCATATCACGCATGACCGAACCTATCTTAGTACCGTTGCGCCACTCATCAATAACAAAAGCTACATTATATTCGCCTTGCAACACTGGATTTTGCCATACCAAATCGCCTGAAACCGGATCAAGATAAAACTCTTCACTTGCCATAGGAAATGTATAGCCAGGTATTTCTAATCCATCAGCACCTCTGCAAACCACCAAACGATAACTAAGGCTGTCGCCATCAGGATCATAGGCTGAAGCATTGTGCACAAATAATTTACCTACACAACCCTGATCAATAGGTGGATTTAAAAGCTGAACTGAGTTATTATAGCCCAAATATGGATTGATCACTAACAGACTCTCCACATACATAGGTACATTTACCGAGTTAGGAATATTCACCACCCCATAGTTGCGGTTAGGATCTTCTACCGAAATGACATAACTACCTGTACCCGGAAATGTATGATTCATTCGATACACATTTAAAGTGTAGTTATCGGGCAAATCCTGAAACACTATGCGGGGTATATCGTCAACCGTATTATCGCCCCAGTGAATAGGCAGCGTAGTACGCATATCATCGGCCGGACTTGGAGTATAGGTGTACATAATAATAGTGATCTCATACGTCAACCCGCCAAGATGCGTATATATTATCTCGGCAGCTCGCTGATGAGTGGCCTCCACCCTGATCGCAAGCGATAAAAAAAGGAACGCAAACAACCAAATCCTGTTCATGAAAAGCAGATAGATGTGTTATCCATTGCAAAGATAGCCTTACGTCAGAAACAGAAGAACTCTTTACTTAGTTTTTACACCTGAATAACAAAACAAGCAGTTTTTGAACATACTTCATGCCTGAAATTAAAACTGATCCATAATAAACACATCTCGCAAACTGATGATGTACATCAAGTTGTTTGCCTAATACATGAGACCAACAAAATCCGAAAGTAAACTTTGAATAATCTCAATTTATTTAACGATTTTTTTCATCCTTAAAAAATATTTTCAAAGACAATAAATTACATTTTCATTGACTACATCTCGCTAATTCAGCTAAACGTAGCATAACCTCTAATTTTTTTATTAGGTGCATATTTTTATTTAGACTAACTATAAATTAGGGTTTTATTAAAGAAATTTTTCTGTATTTAAGATTTTGTACTTATTTTTGCAATACCAAAAAAGGAGTCAATAATATGGAAACGACACTTAGTTCATCTGCAAAACAATCGGTAGCCGTGCCAGAGCCTACTGTACGTCGTTTGCCTACTTATCTGAATATCATTAAAAACCTTCAGCAAGCTGAGCATACCTATGTTTCGGCTCCTACTCTGGCTCGTATTCTTAGGCTCGACCCTACTCAGGTTACCAAAGACTTGTCATATACAGGTGTGATTGGAAAAACACGGGTTGGCTATCAGATATCCGAATTGGTAGAAGCTTTAGAAGACTTTTTAGGTTTTAACCGCAAACACGAAGCGTTTCTTGTGGGGGCTGGTTATCTAGGCAGCGCTTTAATACAGTATCAGGGATTCAGAGAATCAGGCATGCGCATAGTAGCTGCTTTTGATATCGATAAGAATAAAATAGGTACTGATATTGCCGGAGTACCAGTGTTTCATCTCGAAAAATTTCGTGACTTGACTGAAAGGCTACATATCACCATAGGCATTATCACAACCCCTCCATCAGCAGCACAAAATGTAGCTGATCTGATGATAGGATGGGGTATTAAAGCCATTTGGAACTTCGCCCCTATAGGACTAAAAGTGCCTGAACACATCATACTGCAAGACACGCATATCTATGCCAACCTTGCTGTGATACTAAATAAACTTGATCATACTGCATTAAAATAATTACAGCATTGCCAAAAAAGTAAAACAGAATGAAGACAGAACCTAACAAAAATCTCAGACAATTTCAGCAAGTGATGGAGATCATCGAACGCAACGAGCACGATCGCAGCCGTTTGATTCCCATTCTACAGCAGATCCAGGATGCTTATCGCTATTTACCGCCTCAGGTACTCACCTATATAGCCACTGCATTAGATATGCCGGTAGCCGAGGTATATGGCGTTGCAACCTTTTATGCTCATTTCTCGCTTGAAGCCAAAGGCAAATACATCATCAAAGTATGTGATGGTACGGCATGCCATGTAAAAGGCTCTTCACGCCTGTTAGACACCTTGTATAAAAAGCTAGAACTCAACCGCAATAAGCTCACTACAGACGATATGATGTTCACCGTTGAAGCCGTCAGCTGTTTAGGTGCATGTGGCTTAGCCCCGGTCATGGTAGTCAACGAAAAAGTATATGGCGAAGTCAATGAAAAACGATGCGACGAGATACTAAAACAAATCAAAGAAGAAGAAACAATGGCAACCACACTTCAGGAAGCTTAAAATAAATGAATGACATGGAAATAATGACAACAATAAACCTCAATCAGGTTAAAGAAACCTACGACAAAGCAGCAGCACGCATACACAAGCGCATCATTGTCTGTGCCGGTACAGGATGCATTGCCAATGGTGCTTTATTAGTACATAAAGCCCTTGAGGATGCCATACAGTCAGCCGGATTAGGGCTGTTTATCGAATTAGAACTCAACCAGCACGATGATCACGAGCCGGATAAAAAGAGCTACCAGATGACCGGCAGCGGATGTCAGGGATTTTGTGCACAAGGTCCTTTGGTTAATATCCTTCCCGACGAAATCATGTATGTGAAGGTTAAGCCCGATGATGCGGCAGAGATCATCGAAAAAACTATTCAGAATGATCAGACGATCGAGCGCCTGTTATATGTCAATCCTGTCAACAGCCAGAGAAACAAAGGTCAAAAGGATATTCCATTTTATGCCCGCCAGAACAGGCTTGTGTTGGGCGAATGCGGCCATGTAGACCCAGAGAATATACGCGAATATATCTCACACGGTGGATACTTCGCTGCAGAGCAAGCCTTTACCCGGATGACCGACATAGAAGTATGCGATGTCATTCAAGAGTCAGGTCTGCGCGGACGTGGTGGCGGAGGATTTCCTACTGCCCGTAAATGGCATCTTACCCGTCTCGAACAAAGCGATAAAAAATACGTCATCTGCAATGCTGATGAAGGCGATCCGGGAGCTTTTATGGATAGAAGTCTCATGGAGGGTAACCCACACCGTATCATAGAAGGGATGATGATAGCTGCAAGAGGGATAGGTGCCGATGAAGCCTATGTGTATGTACGCCTTGAATATCCCTTAGCCGTTAAACGAATGCGTAAAGCTATAGCCGACGCTACAGAAGCCGGTATCTTAGGTGAACATATTTTTGGAACAGAACACCATATGTTCATCCATATCATGGAAGGAGCAGGAGCCTTCGTTTGCGGAGAGGAAACAGCACTTATCGCTTCCATAGAAGGCAAACGCGGCATGCCAGTACCTAAGCCCCCATTTCCTGCACAAAAAGGATTATTCGGTAAGCCAACAGTAATCAATAATGTTGAAACACTGGCTGCCGTACCACTGATCATCCGTAATGGCGCAACCTGGTTCAACCAGTATGGAACAGCCGGCTCAAAAGGAACTAAAACCTTTGCTATCACAGGTCATGTAGCCAACACAGGATTAATCGAAGTACCGTTTGGCACCACCCTTCGTGAAATAGTATATAACATTGGCGGTGGCGTTATAGATGATCAAGGGAATGTAACCGGTGAAGGGTTTAAAGCTGTACAGATTGGAGGGCCTTCGGGCGGCTGTCTGACAGAAGAAGACCTTGATCTCCCGCTCGACTACGACAACCTATTGGCTAAAGGAGCTATGGTGGGATCGGGCGGATTGGTAGTGATGAACAAACAATCGTGTATGGTACAGATAGCCCGCTTCTTTATGAGCTTTACGCAAAGTGAGAGCTGTGGAAAATGTGTGCCATGCCGTGAAGGAACTAAACAAATGCTATCACTCTTAGACGATATCATTGACGGCACTGCCAACCAGGAAACCTTTGATATGCTTGAAGAAATCGGGTTAGTAGTAAAAAAAGCCTCCCTCTGCGGATTAGGAAAGACAGCTCCAAGCCCTGTCTTATCAACTATAGTCAAATTCAAAGACGAATATCTACAGCATATACACGACAAACGCTGCGCTACCAACAACTGCTTAGCACTACGAAGCATAACCATTGATCCTGAAAAATGTATAGGATGCATGGCATGTGCCAGAAAATGTCCGGTACATGCGATCAGCGGTGAAAGAAAACAAGTGCATGTGATAGACCCGGAGATATGTACTAAATGCGGCATATGTTTCGAAGTCTGCAAGTTTGACGCAGTATTGGGATTTAATTAATAAACTGAAAAAAATGCATAAAGCAATGAACACCAAAGGAACTGTAACTATTGACGGGTTGATGATCCCTATAGAGGACGAACGTAACCTACTCGAACTCATACGAAAAGCTGATATTGAGCTTCCCACCTTCTGTTATCACTCGCATCTGAGCACCTATGGCGCTTGTCGGCTCTGTATATGCGATATAGAAGGAATGGGCATACAAGCTAGCTGTGCCATAGAGCCAAAAGATGGCCTGGTAGTACGTACCAATACAGCAGAAGTACGTCAAATACGAAAAATAAACTTAGAACTGCTGTTAGCAAACCATGATATAAGCTGTCCAAGCTGTGCCCGATCAAACAACTGTAAGCTGCAAGACCTGACACGCCGTCTGGGCGTAACTAAGGTACGCTTCAAAAAGACAGATAAGGTTGCACCTATTGACAATCATTCGTGGAGTATCATACACGATCCCAATAAGTGCGTTCTCTGCGGCGACTGCGTCAGGGTGTGCAAGGAGATGCAGTCGGTAGGGGCTATTGACTTTATCAACAGAGGTGCCAGGACCATAGTAGGGCCGGCCTTCAGCAAGAGCCTCAATGATGTAGAGTGCGTGTATTGTGGACAATGTGTATCGGTTTGCCCGGTAGGAGCGCTTGTTCCAAAGCCCGAGACAGAAGAAGTCTGGAAAGCTATCAATGATCCGGATAAATATGTAGTAGCGCAATTAGCCCCTGCTGTAAGGGTTGCCTTAGGAGAAGGATTTGGGATGGAGCCCGGAACTATCAGTACCGGACAAATAGTGGCTGCCCTCAAACGCATGGGATTCGATCAGGTATATGACACCTCATTCACAGCCGACCTGACCGTAGTAGAAGAAGCTACCGAGTTCATACAACGTAAACTCAACGGAGAACGGCTGCCCCAATTCACATCCTGCTGCCCCAGCTGGGTGAAGTTTGCTGAACAATACTATCCCGAGCTCTTGCCAAACCTGTCCACATGCAAGTCGCCGCAACAAATGTTTGGTAGTGTAGCCAGACAAGTACTGCCCAAGGTGTTGAATATCAAATCCGAAAATTTAGTAGTAGTCTCAATCATGCCATGTACTGCCAAAAAGTTTGAGGCAAAACGCGAGGAGTTCATCCATGATGGATTAGCTGATGTGGATCATGTACTTACTACCGAAGGATTAGGACGCATGATACATGAAACAGGTATACAGTTCAACAAGCTCAAGCCCGAATCGTTCGACCTGCCCTTAGGTTTTAAAACAGGTGCCGGTGTCATTTTCGGAAATACCGGAGGTGTAACAGAAGCTGTACTACGCTTTGCATACGAAAAAATCACCGGTGAAACGCTGATAGATACCGAACTGAAAATGACCAGAGGATTGGATGGCATACGAAGGGTTGAAATGCAACTTGGTGAACTAAAAATAAAATTAGGTATCGCTCATACCCTTAGCAACGCACGTAAGGTATGTGAAGACGTAAAAAATGGGATAAACGACTTCGACCTGATTGAGATCATGTCATGCCCAGGCGGATGTATAGCCGGAGGAGGACAGCCAGTAAGCTTTGATCCCGATTTTCGTCAAAAACGAATACAAGGCTTATACAATGTTGACAAACAGTTAGAGTTGCGTAAATCACAAGATAATCCTTTTGTGAAAGAGCTATACGACACCGTACTAGGAGAAGTGGGAGGCCATAAAGCTCACGAACTGCTTCATACCGATTACAGAGGTCGCAAACGAATCACCGATCAGGTGATCAACATACGCAACACTTCCCAGCCTAAGATAGAACTTTATGTTTGTGTGGGAACCAATTGCTATTTGAAAGGATCACAGGAGCTGCTTAAAAAGCTGACAAATTATGTGGTCGAGAATAAATTAGAAGATATAGTAGGCTTTGAAGGTCAGGAAGAGATGGTAGATGTGAAGGCTACCTTCTGTTTCGAGCGTTGTGAGAGAGGCCCGGTACTCCGTGTTAATGATCAGATACTTGAACATGCCACCTTCGAAAAAGCTAAAGCTTTGCTTGACAAAGAAGTACAAAGGATAGGAACTCTTATCAAAGTATGAGCTATGTAAGATTAAAATAATTTTCAGAGATGAGATTTTGGTTAAATTGGTCGAAATGCTGTTAGCAAGCTATCCCTGTCCGTATCAGTTCAAAAGGTTCTGAACGGACAGGGATTGGCTTCACAGCAATACTCCAAAATTTTACAGATATGGTTACAGCTACTTCATTACGGCCTAAGGAAAAGCTCCCGGTTGTTTATACTTCCAAGGCCAAGTGCCGCGATTGCTACAGATGTGTGCGCGTATGTCCGGTTAATGCGATCAAGATGAAGGATGGGCAGGCTCAGGTCATACCCGAACTATGTATTGCCTGCGGCACCTGTATCATCAATTGCCCGCAGCATGCCAAAGAATACCGCATGGAGACTGACAAAGTGCTGCATATGCTCGAAACAGGTGAGCCTATAGCCATTACGGTAGCACCCACTTTTGCAGTCTACTACAGCGAATGGGAACAAAAGAGGCTGCCATCCGCACTCCGTCAGGCAGGGTTTCAGTTAGTCTCAGAAACAGCAGTAGGAGCATATCAGACCGCCATAGCCAGTAAAGAATATATCGATCAACATCCATCAAAAAACCATATTTGCACAGCTTGTCCGGCTGTAGTCAACTATGTGCTGCATCAAAGCCCGCATTTAGCTAACCAGCTTATACCGGTTGCTTCACCTATGATCATACATGCCCGTATGATTAAAAAGAAATTCCCCGAGATGAAGGTGGTATTTGCAGGCCCCTGTGTAGCCAAGAAAGATGAGGCACAATGGCCAGATAACACCGTCTGGATAGATGCAGTCCTTACCTTTGAGGAATTAGATGATATCTTAAAGGAAAAGAAAATTGATATACTGAACTGCGAGGACAGCTCATTCAGCGAGATGGTCCCGGGTGAGTCGCGATTATTTCCACTAGAAGGCGGTTTACTACGTACAGCAGGCCTATCAACAGATATGTTAGATGAAAGGATAGTTACTGTAAGTGGCTATAGAGAGGTCAGAGAAGCGTTGGATGGATTGTCGGATACCTTGCAGCCTACCATCATTGAACCTATGTTCTGTAAAAATGGCTGCATTAATGGGCCAGCCTCATCTCAGCATTCAAGTTTTCAGGGCAGGACCGCTATCTTAGAGCACACTCAACGTACCAAACATCGCCAATTGCCAAACGCCGAACCATTTAACCGCATAGGTGCCAAGTTTCCATCTGTTTCAAAGAAAGGAAAAGAGCAATTCAGCGAAGAGCAAATACGTGAGGTACTCCGTATCACCGGTAAGCATGAGAAAGACGACGAACTGAATTGTACCGCCTGCGGATATGCCAGTTGCCGCGAGAAAGCTATAGCCGTCTTAAGAGGCATGGCAGAACCCGAGATGTGCATACCGTTTATGCGCAAACGAGCAGAAAATCAATATGATGCTATGATCATGCACGACCCTAACGGCATACTGCTATTAGACAAAAACCTGAGCATACTGCATATGAATAATGCATTTAAAAAAATGTTCTCATGCTCCGATACCCTATTAGGTAAAAAAATAAGCTATCTGACCGATCCGGGTATATTTGAGCGCCTGCAATCAGGTAAAGAAAATGTAATCAAAGAGATCAGCCATTACGCTAATTACAATCTGATATGTCATGTGATTGCTTTCAGTCTTCCAGAAGAAGAACATTATGCAGGTGTGTTTGTGGATATTACCGATACTCAACTGAGCAAGGAAAAGCTTACGGCTATAAAATCTGAAACCATACTCAAGGCACAAGAGCTTATTGACCATCAGATAAGCTTAGCTCAGGAGTTAGCCAAGTTTCTGGGAGAAAACACCGCTCGTGGCGAGGTACTGATGAAAAATCTGATTGACACTATCAAGAAATAATACGGATGTATATCCACACTGATATCTTTGCTGTTCAATCGCCTAAGAAGCCGGGCGACCCATGTGGCGATGCATACGGTGTATATCGCAATGAGCAGGCAACCCATATTATATTGGCTGATGGACTTGGCTCCGGCATCAAAGCACATATAGCAGCCAATATGTACGTATCCCGTATTTTAGGCTTGCTGAATCAGGGGATGACAACCCGCGAGTCGTTCAAAGCTGTTTCTGCGACTATGGATAAGGCTTGGGGTAGCAGCAATCCGTTTGCCGTTTTTACTATTGCCAGGATATTAAACAACGGCCATACCTTAGTGTTGAGTTACGAGATGCCACCCGCTATCCTGCTTACTAAGAATTATGCCCAGATACTTACTACACGAACCTATACCCAAGGAAAAGCAATCATTCATGAAGCCGGATGCACTATAGGTATGCATGAAGGGCTGATGCTAGTATCCGACGGAATCAGTCAGGCCGGTATAGGGAAACATTTTCGCTATGGCTGGGACACCGAAGGAGTTCGTAAGTTTATCCAAGCTAAGCTTCCTGTCGAACGGATCAACGGAGCTGCGATAGCCTCACAGGTCCACGATCAGGCTAAAAGCTACTGGCCAATTGGAAAAGGTGACGACTGCTCAGTTATCAGTGCAGTCACAAGAAGAGGTATAATCGTCAACCTGATGAGTGGCCCACCTGTAAAAAAAAGCATGGATGAGGCATGGGTACAGGATTTCATTCAATCGGAAGGTATCCATATAGCTTGTGGTGGCTCTACCTCGAAGATAGCGGCACGGGTACTCAAGCAACCTATGGAAATAGAGAGTACAGCAAGCATCATCACACCTCCCTCCTACCGTATCGAAGGATTTGAATTAGCCACCGAAGGAGTTATCACACTGAATCAGGTGTATCACCTCTTAGACGAAGAACCTGAAAACTACGCCAAAGATTCACCAGCCTCAGAATTAGCACAACTTCTAAAAATGGCTGATAAGATCAACGTATGGCTTGGATTAGCTGAAAATCTTGACGAAGGAAATATTGAGTTCAGGCAGCAAGGGCTTCTACCTAGAAAAAAGATCATGGGAAAAATAATCGACAAACTTCGTCAGCAACAAAAATTGGTACTTACAAAAGAAGCCTAAGCCAGGCACTTTTCAATGAGCAATTCAGTAGATCATTCTGAGTATTTGAAAATCTCATACTGGTATAGCTGATAAACCGTTATAAGCTCCTTATCTACTCAGCCATGGTTGAGGCGTTCTCCTTAATGCAGGTCTGTACGGCATCATTCAAGAGTTTTATTTTGATGTGATCAACAACTTGTTCATACAGGGTTTCACGCATACACGAATCAGTCAGAACAGTTAATGCGTTTGGCATTTGACCGATGCGTAACCTGCTGTATATAACTTCATTACGATGATATATTGTTCGACTAAATCAGATTGATTTGAAATTTTACTTTACTGAAATAATAATTAAATTTTCTTTGATTTAGAGGTATTCTAAATCAGACATATATAACTGGCCATCTATAGTCTACGACACATAAAAAATATCTTGTAAAAAATAAATATAAAATGTAATGGCAAAACGCTTGACATTCTGCATAAAAAAGCTTATATTTGAGGCCTTAATATTGAATTAATAACTAATACTTTGTTATACGACTTTTTGACAAAATAAAACAAACTTAATTTTAAAATTATGGAAAACAAAAAAAATTAGTCGTACTAGTTACTTATTGACTGATAGTTCTCACCGACAGGGAAAAGAAGAGTAAAGTTCTTGCATTTCACACTAAAACTAAAATTGAGATCGTTGTAAAAGATAAAGACGGCAATGATCTTCTGAACCCTCAATCCAAGTAAGTTCTGTCAAAGTGACGTATGTATTTAACCTCAATATATAGCAAACTCAATATCTATCCATAGTACCATGAAACCTAAGATCCCACCGTTTTGTCGCAACTTCGCAGAGGTAATGTGTACCTATATGATTATACCTAAATACAATGTTTTACCAAAATCACATCAAGTTATGAAAACACTAAATAGAATTAGCGTATATTTAATTTTAATCCTTGGGGTTATAATAACGCTGAATGGATGCAAAAAAGAACCCGGAGAATCGGAGTGCAACGAGCCCGCCATTGATGTTCCTTTTCAGAGTTTTGGGACTAGTGTTGGTAGAAATGATTGTACCCTTCAGAACATCGATGATACCCAAACGGAAGTAGCCATTGTAATAGACAATATCGCTGACTTTCAAAAGTATGTATACTGTATCAACGGGTTGGAGGTTGACTTCAGCAAGCACTTTATGCTGGCCGGGCGCACCAAACGACCCGCTTGTGCGTATATGGAGAACCAAACCCTGTCGTTAAAATGCGACCAGCTACACTATTCCATTGAGATAGGGCCCATGGTTTGTCAAAAACCTACCGATGTGTTCTACTTTGCCATAGTGGCAAAGGAATACCTAAAGTACCCAGTTAAGTTTTCAGTAACCATAAATGAAAGATAGTTAGCTATGAAAAGTTTGAAACATATAGTGCTATCTCTTTTACTAATCATGACCACAACTTATAGCTGCAAAAAGGATACTAATGATTTAGTACATACAGAGGGTTATATAGTGGGTTTTGACCCATGTACTATTAACCATCACTACAGAATTGGATATGTTATTATAACAGGTGATTTGAAGGACACCTTGATAACCTACAACCTATCTGATGATACCTACAAAATGCCTGCTTCGGTTATATCTAACACATCTGACACTCTTTATAATATTCCAGAAGGATATTTTTCGAATTATAGAAATTCTGCTTATTTCCCAACATCTGTTTCTTCTCGACTAAAAATTAAATTTACTTATAGGTATGCTTTTAAGGAAGAAAAGGTTATTAACATGTGTACGTCTGATATTAATCAAGCAACAACATATTTGTCCTCATTTTTTCTATTTTTGTGAATAAACTAGGTTAAATTCACTTTTCAAAAATGAATGATAATGAAAATCATAATATGCGCCGTTATTTTATTTTCTACTTTATTTTTATCGGCAAAACCAACAGAAAAGCAACGGGTTGATTCCATTACCCAGCTAATCAATCAATATTATTTTTCACAAGGGACAAAGGCCAAAAATCTCGTGAAAGAACTTTATTCGATAGCGGAAACTGTTCCGAAAAATCCCGGAATTTTGATACAAGCTATCTATTGGGAAACCTTGATTGAATATTCTCAAAACCTGAAAGGGCCAACATTAATCCCTAAAATAGATTTTTTATTGCAAATCGATAATTCATCCATACAGTCTGTCGACAGAGCGTTGTTATCTTATTCTCGCTCACTTACCAATATGGCTCATGGGAATTATCCGGAAGCTTTTAAAAATGGGATAACCGCATTGGAGCAATTCACCCAACTTGATAAAACAGAAATGATGGTTAAAACGCTCATGATGTTGGGTAATATATGCCCGTATATTCAAGATTATGAATTGGGAGAATATTATTACGATGAAGCGGCAAAGATCGCATCAGAAGAAAATATTGACTTCTATAAAATAAAAATGAATAAAAGCATGATTGCGTTCTTTCGCGAAGATTATGAGAAAGCAATTGAAGCCGTTTCACAGATTATTCCGGATCTTGTTATAATTGGAGATACAGCATTGCTGACGCTTGCCCATATAAATTTAGGAGCTTATTATGGGAGTGCGCAAGAGCAAGAAAAAGCGTTTGAATATTTTACAAAAGCGATGGAGCTTATGCAAAATATCGATAACAATAACTTACTGCTTGTGTTATATCAAAATATTGGAATTTATTATCATACGTATGTCAAAGACTATGAACAGGCCTATCAATATTACGTAAAAACCAAGGAATTAGCTATCAAGAACGAAAATCTTGAAAAATTGTCGTCTGTTGCTTATAAATTATCAGGATTATTTTTGGAAATGGGGCAGCCTGATAGCACTTATCACTATTTAACCGAATACCAAGATTTAATACATGAATTCTTGTGGCCTAAAACAAATGATCTTTATCAGGGATATACTTCTATGATCATAGAATCATCGGAAAATAAACTTAGAATTGCCGAACAAGAGGTTTTATTAAAGAATAAACAAATGACGGTTACTGTCGTTGTGGCATTTGCAATCATCATCGTATTTATTCTGTTATTGATTATTACCCTGCAAAAAAGAGCCAATATGCGTCATAAGGCACAACTGAAAGAGATTGAGAATAATGAATTAACGGAAAAGTTATTTCAAGAGCAAAAGAAACAAAAATTGCAATCGGAAGAGATTAACGATAAACTCCGAGAAGTCACTTCTTATTCGTTGTTGCTTGCCAATAAAAACGATATTCTGAACCAAATTTTAAAACTGAATAATATGCGGACAGAAAAAAGGAGCGATGGAGGAGAGATAAAAAATCAAATAAATAAACTCATTAAAAGCAATCTTAACACGGATAATTATTGGAACGATTTTGTTGCGCATTTCACAGAAGTAAACCCAACTTTTTTTAAAATTCTACAGAAGAAATTCCCTGACCTTACTCAAAATGAATTAAAAATGTGTGCTTACATACGTATTGGTATGTCAGCAAAACAAATTGCTCAGATGCTCAATCTTTCACATAGCTCGGTTAACGTAAACCGTTATCGGCTACGAAAAAAGCTAAACCTTCCGAAAAATGTAGAGCTTGATAGTTTTATAGGAAATCTGTAAAACCCACGTTTTACAATGAACTTTTAATATACAAGCAATAAACAATCGTCATACAAAAAAAATATTATCGCTTATTAAATTGAGGCATCGTTTATTCATATTCGTCTAACTATTAAAATATTATAGCAATTTATTTCACCGCTTGAGTTGACCTTTTGCAACTCATTTCTTTGTTTCAAACGCACTGCCTACAATATTTCAGATATTTTTCGACCTATCTTTGCTTCAAGACATTGGAGTAGTTATATGTTGATGAAAAGAAATGACATACATAAATTAAAACTTTAAAAAAATGAAAAAGATTTTGACTTTCATGATTGCTTGTACGATTTCAATGATAGTTCAAGCGCAAGGACAAGTAGCTGTCAACAGTTTAAAAAACGGTCTTCAAGATTTTGGAAACAAACCGGAAGTATTGGTATCAGCCGATATTCAATACAATGGATGCCTTCCTCCAGTGGGTTTGGAGGTTACAGTTGACCCGTTCAACAATATCTTACTAACATGGAACGCACCGAATGACAGCAAAAAAAACACGAACGAACAAGAAATTGTTTTTCAGGAAACTTTCGAGACGGCTATTGTTCCATATACTTGGAAAAATATTGACGCTGATGGAGACGGTCGTGTCTGGGGAACGACTTATGAACATTGGAGCGGACTGACTATGAATATGACGGGGCATTCCGGCTATTTTGCAGTAGGCTCCGAATCCACTTCTGCTATAGGCGATCCTTATACACCGGACAATTGGCTGATCACACCAAGAATAAATATCGGTAAGGAGGGTGTTTTAGAATATTACATTGGAGCGCAAGATCAAGCTTATGCAAAAGAACATTATGGCGTATATATCTCTACTACAGGATTCGATATCGAAGATTTCATATTATTGTTTGAAGAAACTTTAGACTTCGGGAAAGAATCTATGGGTACAACCGACGGTCAAAGAGCGCAATCAAAAGAGGGAAGTATCTATGTCCAGCGAACCATCGATTTATCAGATTATTTGGGAAATATTTATATCGCTTTTCGCCATTTTAATACAAGCGGCACAGAATGGATTCTTCTTTTAGATGATGTGGTTGTAAAACAAACGAGCATAGCCGATCCACCGGAAGGTCTTGAAAGCTATCAAATCTTCAAAAATAACGACGTCACACCTTATGCGACAGTTCCTGCGACAACGCTATCTTATATCGATAAAAACGTATCGCCTACCGGAAATTATTGTTATAAAATTGTGGCCCATTATGACGACAATTGTTCGTCAATGCCGACCAATGAAGTTTGCGTAGATATTATTACCGAAATGAAAACGATAACCGGTACCGTAAAAGACGCCGAAAGTAATGATCCTATTGACAATGTTACGGTTCGTTTCGACAACAATAATATTACCACAACGGCAGAAGACGGAACATTCAGTATAAACCTTATCAAGGATGCTGTTTATAATGTGATATTCTCCTCAGACCCTTATGACAATTATACTGAATCATGGTTTAAAATAGATACCAATAAAACGCTGGATGTTTCGATGACTCGTAAAGTTTGCGATCCCGCACAATCGCTGACAGCCGATTTGGATGATGAAGGAATGGTCTCTTTGGAATGGTATGTTCCCGGCAAAAGTACTAACAAAGGGGCATGGGATAAAGTGCTCGATTTTCTAACATACGGCGGTGGGGAGCTTGGCGTAGCTACCGATGGAAATCATATCTATACCACGGTATGGTATTTGCCTGGAACTTTTTCAAAATACGAAATGGATGGTACTTTCATCGAAAGATTTTCGATTGAAGGATTAGGGCAAGATCGTGAACTAACTTATGATGGAACATACTTTTATATTACCAGTGAGAGTAACGAAATACATCAATTGGATCTTGAAAATAAAACAATAATATCTTCTTTTACTTGTCCTATTTCTCTCCGTTGTTGTGCTTATGACCCCTCCTTAGATGAATTTTGGGTTGGTCATTTTGAGCAATTGATACGCATTAATCGTAAAGGCGAAATCACGGATATAGCTACTATTCCTCCATCCAGACTTTTTGGCATAGCTTATGACGACGTAACTGCCGGAGGCCCTTATTTATTGCTATTTTCGGATACAGGAGAGTCTGCATGCGAAGTACATCAATATAATATTGCGAATGATGTAATTAATCCTACGCCTTTAGCCGAAATCACAGATTTACCCGATTATGAACCCAGTTCGCTGGCCGGAGGCATTTCTACCGGCTATTACGACGACAAATTCTGTGCATTTACGCTTGTTCAAAATTTTATGACCAGTGCTGTAGGTATTTATGATTTAGGAGACCCCTCTTCTATCTTGTTAGGATTTGATATTTATCGACAAGGTATTAAAATAGACACAGTTGGCCCGGACGTGATTGAGTATATAGACGATCTAAACGGTTTCCCGAGTGGAGAATATGAATATTGCATCGTTGCCGTGTATGATAATGGATGCCAAGCGTTGGGCGTATGCGACGAAGTTTATTATTCATCTTGCGCAGCACCGATAGATTTGGCTTATACTTTGGAAAATAACGGCGTGAATTTGACATGGAATATACCTGAAAACGAAAATCCGAACGGATATAATGTTTTCAGAGATAATCAGTTAATAGCCAGCAATATAACGGACTTATCTTATTTAGATACTGGGATCAATACTGGCGGAACTTATTTGTACGGAGTTACTGCCATTTATCCGAATTGTGAATCGGAAGCTACTGAAATCCAAGTTATCTATACCGCTATTGATGATTACTTTGCACAAAATGTTCGTGTTTCCCCAAATCCGGCATCAGATAAGATAACTATTGAAGGCGATAATATCTTCAAGGTTGAAATATTTAATAGCTTAGGACAACATATACTCACTAAATATAATTCAGAAACCATAGATGTTACTCACTTTAACAATGGTATTTATTTCTATTTAATTGAGATAGATGGTTATAAGCTTTACGGAAAAGTTATTGTTAATCACTAATAAATAATAGAAAACTAAACAAATAAAAATGATTACAATATGAAATTAATGACTTTTTTTTCAGGATTGACGCTACTAATATGCCTTACACTTCAGATAAAGGCGCAGAATTATGTATCGACCGATACGACAAATAAAAACGCCATCCTTGAAGAATATACGGGAAGACAATGCGTAAATTGTCCAAAAGGTCATTTAACAGCCAATAATATTGCCATTGCAAATCCCGACAGATTCTGGGCAATAAACATCCATGCCGGATATTATGCTCAGACTTCATATCCTAACTTTAATTGCGATGCAGGCAAGGCAATTCACGACGGTCATCTTGCAGCGCAATCGGGCTATCCTTGCGGAGCGGTAAATAGAAGTCATGGAAGCGGAAATGGAGTTACTCATGCAAATGGATGGGAAAGTGCCGTCAATACACAACTTACTCAGGTTTCGCCTGTGAATATTGGAGGTGTTTGCTCTATTAATCCAATAACACGTTTAGCGACCATACAGATAGAACTGTATTATACTTCCGACGGTCCTGGAACATCAAATAAACTAAGCATCGCCATGCTTCAAAACAACATTTTGGGATCGCAATCTGGTATGGAATATAATCCCCTGCAGATTGTAGGCGATGAATATAATCACATGCATACGTTAAGAGATATCATAACTTCAGTATGGGGAGATGAAATAACAACTACTTCACAAGGTTCTTTGATTGAAAAAAAATATGAATATCTTATTCCTGAGATAATTGGAGATCCGAATGGCGTTGAAGTAATACTCGCCGACCTGGAATTTTTGGCATTCATTGCTGAAGGCGATTATTTCATTATTACAGCTAATAAACTTCCAGTAACATTTGAAGATAAAAAGCCAGTAAATCCTGTTATAGCATCGGTAAAACAAAAAGATAAAATCGCATGTAATGGAATAAAGGCTATAGAAACAGTAATATTCAACGGAGGCAGTGATGAAGTAACGTCCATATTGTTCGAATTAGATATTAACGGTACAAAAACTACCCAAACGTGGGAAGGCTCAATTCTTTCCGAAGAACAAGCTTCTATTGAATTTGACATCATGGCTCCTGGTATCGAAAGCGTTGTTCTTTTAACTATTTTGGAGATTAACAATACAGCCGTTGAGCAGAATATCCTAACTACAAAAGAGGTGTTACTGAGCGGCGATGAAACTATTTCTATGGAAGCTCCTACCAATACTATTACACTCAGATTGTGGCAAGATAAGTATGGTAGCGAGATTAGTTGGACTGCGTATTCTTCTGATATGACGATTTTAGCGGAAGGCGGTCCTTACGAAGATATGCCATCGGCCGGAGTAAAGCTTCATGAGCATGAAATAATCGTGAAAAACGATGATTGCATCCGATTTGTAATGCAGGATTCGGGAGGTAATGGTTTTAACAATACGCAAGGTAGGGGGAAATATGAATTGGAGGACGACAGCGGAAATATTTTCTTCGAAAGCGATGCAAAATTTGAATATGAAGAAGTAGTGAGCTTTTTTGTGATCAAACCTACAGGTATTGAAGAGAATGATATGGATAAGATCAAAGTGTTTCCCGTACCAGCTAACAGCCTGTTGCATGTCAAATTAGTTGACGGCATACGTCACATGCGAATGATCAATATGATGGGTCAGATAGTAAGTGAAACAGGTTTGGACGGTGAGTTGAAACTAACCATCGACCTGACTGGCTTCCATAAAGGAGCTTATTCAATGCAGTTCATCAACGAGCAAGGTGAACAAGTGGTTAAAAATATAATTATCAGTGAATAATTGTTTTAGTTAAGTAGATGAAAAGCCAGCCATAAATAAGCTGGCTTTTTTGTATGTCAAGTAAAGTATTGGTCTAGCAAGGTGCAAGTCCCTGTATGCACTGAGTTGATAAGAAACAATAGCGATTAGCAAGGGTATCAGGAATAACTATAAATCAGATAAAAGCCATTAACAACACTGGAGTAATGTCGAACAGAAATCTAAAACTCATATTAGTGTGCAACTGAGCATTGGTTCTTGATATCTATCAGGGGGGGGGGAATGCCAAAATTCACCGTTATCCGAATGAGAAAATCAAGCAATACACAGATAAAGATTATTATCTTATCCATAGAGGTCTTGTATGATTCACCAATAGTGCTGGGACAGGTAGTGATACTGTCATATATCATGCAAAGAATCAGCATAAGACATAATACTTTACGAGCAGTACACTCATAAAGGAAAGTCTGAATCTTTTAATTTAAGGAGCAGCCAGTTCAAAATTTATTTTATGGAGCAACAGCAATTAACAGCATACCAGTTAGACTACTTCACTACAAGGGTTCAAGATGGTGTATGCCCTTATGGGATCAGCGAAGCCTTATGCGGGACCAAAACATCAAAGATGTTGGAAATAAAAAGAGCAGACTAATCACAACGAGCTTTAGCGGAAAATTTAACCCCAAACCCTAAATTTTTAGGCAATCGTTATTTTCATTTGCTTTAGTAATATCTTGGTTGACTTGTTCATTTCTGAAATCACGAACTCCTCTTGAGCAAATCTGATTTGCTTGATTGACTTCATATGTTCTATCGTATCGTTTATCGAATATTTGTGAATCAACATTTGCTTTTTGTTCAGAGGGGTGGTTTTTAGTATGCGAAATAGCCCATATATGAGCTGCATACTTATGTGGTTGATGAACATCCACCCTTGGAGCGATTCTTCCCATTGCATGGAGAGCATGAGGCATCTATGGCATTCTTAAAATGATCGAAATATTGTTCTATCTCGCCTCTGTTCTTGTATTCGACATATAGATCCTCGGGTGAAAACGACGTATGGTGTAAAATGGCAAGTGTGCCCATGGATTGTAGTTTGTCGTTGAATTTTGGTTTTGAGAAACTTTCCGGTAGGGATTGTATCTTACTGAGGTAATCCGTTTTTTCCTGTTCCCTGAGCTTCCCGTCTAACAATAAATCTATCTTTCTTTTCCCAAGGTTCAGCGTGTGGGCATGGAAGATAAATCTCTTTGAGAAATTAGAATAATTCTCAGACTGCTCTTTCTTGTCCAACGCACCGTAAGATATTAATCGGTTTTCCCGTCTGAGTGGGATGATATATTGCATCAACATTCTTTCGAGTTCCCCTATGTTTGATTCTGAGAAAAAACTCTTGTCGGATATAAACATACACTCTTCCATCCCACTGATCCTTATGGTGTTGTGCATAGCAGACATTTCTCTAATGTTTCCAGGAAGCAGGCGGTAATAAAGCGGTTCCAGCGAGAGTGCGTCGTACAGGTAGAGAAGCACGAATTGTGGCTGGAAATCCATGCTTGAATTGTACCCCTTTTGCGATAGGGCAATGTTATCCGATTGCAGGATGATGTCCGTGGCATCAATCATAACGCTCCGTCGCCTGTTATCTTGCGGACTCATGAATTCATGGATGGACTGACGCATCTGTCCAACCTCAAAAAGCATGTCCGATACCTTCTGGTCGTATATCTTTCCCTTCCATCCGAGAAGATCCAAAATGGCAGAGCGTTCCAGCTCGGTAGGAATATTTTTCAATGAAGACTTGAAGACCAAGCGGCAATTCACCATAAAAACAATGAACTGCCAATGTTCTGGGAAATATTTTTTCATGGAGTTCAGCAGTCCGTTGTCTTCCAATTCGTATAGGAGCCACTTGGCAAATCCGTATTCGAATACCATCACTTGCTTATCGATATAGGTGTTCCTGCTTTTCTTTTTTCAGCTCCGCCTTTTCCGATGGAATGAATCCTTTCTCTTGGCTGATACTCCCCAAAAATACCGAGCGAAACTTTTCTTGAGTTTTTTAGTGTTTTGTCATAAACAGATTTTACGCTATAAAGGTAGTATCGTCCGTTTATCAGCTTGAGTTCTGTCCCCGGTCTCTTGTGTTTCAAAGCCCGATCGGGGTAGTTTTTTTAATTTTCTATTATCTACTTTTTAGGGTTTGGGATTAAAGTTTTACTGTATGTTTTTGAATTAAACTGGTATGCTATTTGCTTGAATTTTATATGTTTCTGAATTTAATTAACAGTTTTAGGTAAATGCTTTAAGCAAGATAGTGTTAGAAGACATAGCAAGTAAAATGATCTACTCATAAAAGAAAAAATGAAACATCTAAAATTTTGGGGATGACTATGATGTTTTTACTAAGGTTTGAAACGTCGAATCTCGTCTGGGCGATTGAGTTTCCCGCCCGAACGTCAAACCGCCTACCGATAATGATAGTAACAAGTATTTTAACCATAAATCCCTTGAAATATGAAAAGAATTAAAACTTTGGCCGTTTTAGGCCTTTTATGCGGGCTCTTGTTGCCCTCAATGCTGAGTTGTAAGAAGAACAGCAATGAGCTACCTGTTGAGTTTCAACTGCGGGTACTAGATACACTTGGTATTGAGAAATCAGTTTTTAAACAAGGAGAGAATATTGTATTTAGCTTTGTAATCGAAAATAAATCGAGTGAAGACCTGTTTTTTTTCCATGCCCAAATGAATACCACTGATTTCTTCCGTCTTTACAAACTGGATTCTTCACAAAACCATTCAGATTTGGGTAAACCCTATAAACATATTTTTTGTGAAATGATAGGTGGCTTAACAATCCCAGCAACAGGTAGTTTAAAGATTGAGATTCCTTGGCTATGGCATAAAGACCAAAATTATGGTTACATAGGATGCCCTAATGATAACTACCATAGCGACACTCATCCATTGACAAAAGGGGAATATAGGTCTGCTTTTTCAAGTGCATTTAAGATTGATGATATCCAAACGGAAGTAAAACATTTTGAAGTGAAATTCAGTGTAAAATAATTAGATGTGAAAAATATATTATTGTCAGCTCTACTACTCATAACTGCTGTACTTGCTTTTGGTCAGGATGAACATATCGGGATAGAATCAAGGCCGGTTAATAACATCAATTTATCGGTATTAGGCGATGTATCTCTGTTTGGCATCAATTATGAGCGTATATTTTTTCTCAGGCCGCACCTTGCTTTGACAGGACGAGCCGGTACAGGGATTTTCATGGATCTGCATTTATTTAGTTCTAAACCTGCAGATAAATATATAACATTTCCGCACTATTTTTCTGTGCTTTTGGGGCAAGGACGTCATTTTTTTGAATCAGGAGTTGGCGCAACATTTTTGGCTGGATACTCGGAAAATACTTCAATAAAATATTATCTATATCCCATATTTGCTTATAGGTTTCTACCGCTGAAAACACAGAAAGTCAACCTCAGGCTTGTACTTCCATTAATAATGAAAGTAAGAACCGAAACATGGGATTCAGGTAAAAATGCCGGCCAAACAATTACAAAAACGATAGTTTACACCCTTCCCGGTCTTGCATTGGGGATCAGTTTCTGATAAAACAGTCCTACTAAGCTGTGTTTGTCGAACGTATGCACTGTTGAACGTTCACAAATCACACAATTCTTTTAGGAATTGAAGCCTTTCCTGTTTGTTGCAATGCATGATCCAATTTCAAACCATTATTTCCAAAAATTAAATATGCATATTTGTTGGATTCAAAATGTTGGGGTTTATCAGCTTCGATTCTTGTTTTTGGGAATAAATATGCACCAAGATGAGCGTCTAATGATCCAAAATGAAAATTAATTATACGTCATTCACTGATCATCAATAATTCATTTTTAGAACGTTCAAGTAGTGCACAAAACAGTAAAAGTGTGGGTTGAGGATTTTCTTGCTTAAGGTTATTGAAGGATTCTTTTTTTTATTTTATCTTTTTCCATAGGGCAGGCTTATAAGTATAATAAATATATTGATTTTAAATGGGTTACTTGAATATTTACCTATAGTTACTTCTTTTTACAAAGAACTCAGACAAAGTAACAATTAATTCGCCTCTGATTTAGAGTATTTCTAAATCACATATATACAGCTGTTTATCTATATTATACAGATGTATTTAAAACATACATTCCAAATAATTTAAAATTCAATTGAAAAATGCTTGACTTTTAACAGGATAAAGCGTATATTAGCACGCTCTTCTTTTTGTGAAGAGATATCTTTTATGAGGAAATTATTAACAAAGAAACTATGAAAACAAAGATTTTTTTGGCAGCACTTATTTTATTAGCTGCTTGTTCCGACAAGGAAAAGAGTGAGGCCTTTGTGATTGATACTAAAATTGAGATCGCTGTAAAAGATAAAGACGGCAATGACCTTCTGAATCCTCAATCCGAGTACTATTTTGACCAAAGCTCTGTCAAAGTGTTGTATATAGTGAAAGATGAAACTGATGGAACCTATTCCGAAAAATCAGCTTTGTCTAATCAGTATTACATATATAAGCATGAGGCCGGCTATCGCCTGGCATTTTTCCCAAATACAGACAACAAGGAAGAATTTCCAAAAACTTATATTCAATGGGGTGAAAATTACAGAGATACCCTAAGCTGTAAAATATATCGCGGGAAAAATCGGGAGATAGTTACCGAAGTATGGATCAATGGTGTTAAAAAGTGGGAAGACAGCCTGCTGACCGAACGCTTTTTTGAACTCGTCAAGTAAGTTCAAATCGGATAGTTATAAAAAAGAATTACTGACAGCCTTAATCCAGTATCCGGCAAAGTCCATTATCTCAATGATACGTACCGGATAGAAGCCTAACAGGAGCTGTTTGATAGCAGGGTACAACTAAAGTGGATGCTTTGTTGAAACATACAATGGATCGCTGTATAGCATCAGGTACAAGGATTCTATAAACATCCTATCTACTTTGTCTTTCGGTTTATTGTAGGTAGACAAGGTGCATGTGCTCCTAATCAACCAATAGGTATGGGAAATCATTATTCACTGTCGGGAGGGGTTTATTTGTTACGCATCGTAGATACTCTTATCCATTCCTTTCTTGGTATCGTCAGATCGTTTTGAAAGAATATCAACAGCTGTGATTTTACTTCAGCTGTCCATTTTCTATTGCTTTAAGTATCCCCTTATTGATTCGTCGGGCAATCATCGGTCCTTCATAAATAAAACCGGTATAGACTTGTATCAGATCAGCGCCCGCTTGTAGTTTTTCTATCGCATCCTGAGGTGTAAACACGCCGCCTACTCCAATAATTGGGAATGCTTTACCCGATTTTTCGGCTAAATAACGTATCACTTCTGTGGCACGTTCCCGTAAAGGCAAGCCGCTCAATCCACCATTTCCGATTCGGCTAATATTATTATTCTCATTGTTAATATTATCGCGTCGTATAGTGGTGTTCACAGCCATCACTCCATCTATTTTTGTAACACGTACTATCTCAATTACCTCATCTAATTGCTTTTCATTCAGATCGGGTGATACTTTAAGCAGTATAGGTTTTCGCTCTTTTTTTGTTGCATTGATCTCCTGCAATCGCTGCAAAATAGCTGTTAGCACTTGCTGATCCTGAAGTTCACTAAGATCGGTGATATTCGGGCAGCTTACGTTAACCACAAAATAGTCAGCCACATCAAACAATCCATCAAAGTTTTTGCTATAATCTTCTATTGCTGTTTCGTTGGGTGTCAGGGTGTTTTTACCTAAGTTAGCTCCTATTACAGCAGTAGTTTTCCTTTTTCTGAGTTTTTTTACCGCCGCATCAAGGCCTTGATTATTGAACCCCATCCTGTTGATCAGTCCTTTGTCTTTAGGAAGTCGGAAAAGGCGTGGTTTAGGATTACCCATCTGAGGTTTAGGAGTTATCGTACCTACTTCAATATGTCCAAAGCCCAATGCCGACAGTTCATTAAAGAGTTGGGCATCTTTGTCGAAGCCGGCTGCAATACCTACCGGATTTGAAAAGCGAAGGCCAAACACTTCCCGTTGTAGCTTGGGGTCGTTCACTTTTGTACAATAGCCGATCAAAAGCCTGACACCCGGTATGGCAAAAGCAAGCTTTAACCCACCAACCACCCAACTATGCACCCTTTCCGGATCAACCGTAAAAAGAATTGGACGAATAAGTGTTGAATATAACATGCTTGACAAAAGGTATCACATGCAATTAAAATACGGATTATTCAGAAGCAACTTCCTCCAAACCGGGTTCTTCCGCTTCGGTACCTTCTTCTGTAAAATCAAGAAGCTGCTTCTCAGATAGTAGCTTATACCATCCGAAGATTTTTTTTATATCGGAAACATAAACTGCTTCTTCGTTATAATCGGGTACAGCTATAGCAAATTTGGCTTTCAACTCATCAGAAGAAATTTCCTTAGGATCGAAATCCAATACCTCACCCAAAGACTGATTGATTGCTTTGAAAATATCTTTCAAAGGGCGGTCTTCGGAATGGGTATATACACTAATCTCCTCTAATATGCTCACATGATGATGTGCAAAAATCGGAAACCGTTTACCATCAAGCAAAGACTCAACTAAAACGTTGTTCTTCCCCTGACTAACCACACTAAACAGACCTGGTTTACCTGATATATTAGCTATTTTACTTAAATCCATAAACTATTTTTGATGCAAAAATACTATTTCCTCCCATGCAGGCAACGCTTGTATATATCTATCTGGCTTATAAAACATGCCAAAAAATTCTAATGAGTTCAAATTGGAATCCTACATACTAGATGAAACAACTAAAATCAGCTTCCATGTTACTCTGAAGATACTTTGGAGGTTGTAGCTGTCTGCCACAACTCATCCAACTCCTGTCTATCTTCCTGAAGCATCACCATAGGTTTTAATGGCATTCATTAAGACGAGCTATGCGATAAAGATAGTACGACCTTTATTTAACACTTATTTTCCATGTAAAAAATCCTGTACTTTTGTTAGCTGATTATTTGTAACCAACTTTTTCATGATTTTCAACAGGTCAGTCAGTTTATTAGTTATTTTTTACATACTTCTATATGTTCCCCATATTAGTGAGGCTCAGTCATTTCAACTTAACGATCATCCAAACTGGCTCATTCCGGCCGACACTTTGCATCAACCACGTTTTATATTTCTCAGCTCATCAGTGATCACTGTTTATGGGATAACTCTATATGGTCTTGACAAATTGTGGTATGCGGATTATCCAAAAGGAAAATTCAGATGGGCTGATGATTCTAAAGAATGGTTACAGGTTGACAAGGCAGGCCATATGGTTACATCCTATTTAGAAGCGTATTATTTGACCCAGATGCTTAGGTGGAGTGGAGTAGAACAGAAGAAAGCCGCCATATATGGTGGGTTGACTGCGTTTATTTTTCAAAATACCATAGAAGTTTTTGATGGTTTTTCTGATTTATGGGGAGCTTCGGTAAGCGATATTGCAGCCAATTTTCTGGGTGCAGCTCTTATGACGACACAGGAATTAGTCTGGGAGGAACAACGTATCAAGCTCAAATTACTTCCAGTGTTTACCCATTTTTCCGATCCGGAGCTTCGCACACGCTCCGAACAATTATATGGGAACAGCCTCTTGCAAAGGTCATTGAAAGACTATAACTCTATCCATGTATGGATGAGTATAAATCCGGCTTCTCTTACCGGTAAGAACGGGAAATTCAGTTGGTTGAATATTGCCATAGGATATGGTGCCGGCGGTATGTTTGGCGGATACGACAATATCTGGACAGATGCCGATGGAATTATACACGACCGCACAGATATAGTACGCTACCGGAAATTCATGCTTTCTCTTGATGTGGACTTAAGCAGGGTAAAAACAAAATCACGCTATCTACGACAAGTATTAGATCTGGTGAATATCATTAAAGTACCTTTCCCAACCATCGAATGGAACACCAAAGGTGAACTCAGAGTACATCCACTATATTAAATAGAATTATTCTATAGGTATCTGTATAACAGGTAGATACAACACTTTTGATCAAGCTTTGAAATTCTTGCTGTTAAAAGATTTGATAAGAAGCAACAAAGCAATAATTGAAAGTCCGCCTCCATACAACAGCAGGATAGTATAATCGGAAGTCAAGTTGGCAAAATAAAAGAAGCCATGAAAAAAGCTGGCAGCACCTAATCCGGTCATTGAATCAATAAAACGGTTCTTACGAAAGATACCCATCCCAACAAAAAAGCCTAATACTATGGCAAATGCAAGATTGGCAAAGCTATATGAATACAGAAACTGAACACTGACCGGATTAGAAAACACACCTGCCACAAATAAAGGCAAAGCTACAAGGGTAAAGCCCATCGAAAGCAACAAAGAATAGATCACTCCATCCAATGGACTTGAAAACGACTTTAATCGAGAGAAATAATATCGAAGAAAGACAAATTTCCCAAATTCGGCTGCAAAACCTACAACGGCAAAAGAATAAAAAGCAGAACGCTTAAGATTACTAAGCCTGTCTAAGCCTAACAAGCCGGCAATAAAATCAAACAATAATAAAAATATAATCGAGACAGCGCCAAATCCAATGGCACGCATAACATTACGTAACGATTTGAATTTGAATCGGATATGCATTATTCCCACTAATAAAGCTATGATCACTAATGGCAGGACAATACTTAAAACTATATTTGAGGTTGATTGTACCATAATTAGAAGATGTGTTGAAGGTAAACAGCAAAAATAAAAAATATACTAATATCTAATTTAAAGCATATCTACTTATGTAAAAATCTATTCAGGCTGCCCTTTTGTCATTTACACCTGACAGGCTGTAAAAACCCCTTACCAAGTTTATCTCATTGACTCATTGCGTATTACATATATTCATCATAGATGTCATCTCTTTCATAAACGATAGCCATCTATATAATATCGCTCTCTATCGGCTTGGCACAATCCTTGTCAAATGAAACAACAACATTAAAAATCCAAAAAATAAATCTTTTAGGAGGAGAAAAATAATGGGTAAAATAATTGGAATAGACCTAGGAACCACAAACTCATGTGTAGCCGTAATGGAAGGTAATGAGCCGGTTGTCATACCAAACAGTGAGGGGCGCAGGACCACTCCCTCTATTGTTGCTTTTGCCGATAACGGAGAGCGTAGGGTAGGTGATTCGGCCAAACGTCAGGCCATTACTAATCCGACCAAAACCGTTTTTTCCATTAAACGCTTTATGGGAGAGACTTATGACCGTGTTACCACCGAGAGCAATCGCGTACCTTACAAAGTAGTAAAAGGTGAAAACAACACTCCGCGTGTCAAAATAGACGACCGTCTATATACCCCGCAGGAGCTCTCGGCTATGGTACTTCAAAAGATGAAAAAAACCGCCGAAGATTATCTCGGACAAACAGTTAACGAAGCCGTAATCACCGTACCGGCTTATTTTAGTGATTCACAGCGTCAGGCCACTAAAGAGGCCGGTGAGATAGCCGGACTGACAGTGCGCCGTATTATCAATGAGCCTACAGCAGCAGCCCTATCGTACGGATTAGATAAAAAGAAAAACGATATCAAGGTAGCTGTATTCGACTTAGGAGGCGGCACCTTCGACATCTCTATACTCGAATTAGGCGACGGAGTGTTTGAAGTGAAATCAACCAACGGAAATACCCACCTTGGAGGAGATGATTTTGATCATAACATCATCAATTGGTTGGCCGAAGAATTTAAAAACGATGAAGGGGTCGATCTCAGAAAAGACCCTATGGCATTACAACGCTTAAAAGAAGCTGCTGAAAAAGCCAAGATAGAGCTTTCAAGTTCATCCGAAACCGAGATTAACCTACCTTATATCATGCCCGTGGATGGCATTCCAAAACATTTGGTACGCAAACTCTCGAGAGCTAAATTCGAACAGTTGAACGATCAGCTGATCCGTGCTACCATTGAGCCTTGCCGACAAGCATTAAAAGATGCCGGCTTCAACTCTTCCGATATTGATGAGGTGATATTAGTAGGCGGTTCAACCCGTATCCCGGCTATACAGCAAATTGTAAAAGAGTTCTTTGGTAAAGAACCTTCAAAAGGAGTAAACCCTGATGAGGTTGTAAGCATTGGTGCTGCCATACAAGGCGGCGTGCTGACAGGAGAGGTGAAAGATGTGTTGTTGTTAGATGTTACACCATTATCTCTCGGAATTGAGACACTCGGCGGTGTGATGACACGTTTGATAGAATCCAATACAACCATACCTACGCGTAAATCGGAAACCTTCTCTACAGCAGCTGATAACCAGCCTTCGGTGGAGATACATGTGTTGCAAGGTGAGCGCCCTATGGCAAATCAGAATAAAAGTATCGGCCGATTCCATTTGGACGGAATACCGCCAGCTCCAAGAGGTGTACCACAGATAGAAGTTACATTCGATATAGATTCTAACGGTATTTTGAATGTATCAGCCAAAGATAAGGCTACCGGTAAATCACAAAGCATTCGTATCGAAGCATCTTCCGGACTTAGCGATGCCGATATTCAACGAATGAAAGATGAAGCTGCTGCAAATGCCGAAGCTGATCAAAAAGAACGCGAACGTGTGGATAAACTCAACAGCGCAGATGCACTTATATTCCAAACTGAGAAACAACTTAAAGAATATGGCGACAAATTACCAGCCGATAAGAAAACTGAAATTAAAAGCTCATTGGAAGAACTGAAAACTGCACATAAAAATCAGGATATCACCACTGTTGATAGTGCAATGACAAAGCTGAACGCCATATGGCAATCGGCAAGTGAAGAAATGTATAAACACACTCAGGCCGAAGCTCAGTCGCAAGCCGATCATTCACAAAGCACACAGGATACTGCTAAACCAGGTGATGATGAAGTAACCGATGTGGACTTTGAAGAAGTGAACGATAAAGACTGACGACACTTACTGAAAACTAAATATAACAAAAGGCGGAAAATATATCCGCCTTTTTTTATTTGGGTAGTATTGTTATAAACACCTAGTATATTTTTAAATTTTTGTATTTTTACTCTGTTAAGAAAAAAAATTGAATTAAAGCATCTGATTATGAAAACAATTTACTCCATTCCTATGTTGGTCTTGTTCATTTTGTTTGCCGATTTAAGTATCGCACAAAATATGGTTATAAACCCTGGCTTTGAAAGCTGGACCTCCGATACCAAGCCCGAAGGCTACAACTCTACCGAAAACATCAGCAAAGAATCCACTATCGTCAGATCAGGAAATTTTTCTGCCAAGCACACATCTGCCTCTTCTACTAAAAAAGTCAATCAGGTGATACAAGGAATTGAACCGGGTGTAGAATACACTATTCAGTTCTATTTCTTTGATAATGACGATGCGGCAAAAATGCGTATTTGGTCCTACTGGTTAGATGGCACATCCACACTGCCGGATGATGAAGAAATTTTACGACCTAATACATATAGCACCAATAGCGATCAATGGCAGTTATTTTCTGCGGTGATCACAGCGCCGGCTCAGGCAACTGCATTCCGATTCGAACTGAGGGTATATCATCAGGACGGTAACAACGGTGGAGCTGTGTACTACGATGACCTGCTTTTCACAGGGGATATGACTATAAAACCGGAGCCAACCAATTACCCTACTAATTTCGTTGCCGAAGTAAAAGGCATAGGAGTCAGAATGGAATGGGAAGAGGCCACTGGTGAACAACTACCTGATGCATATCTGATTTATGGTGTACAAGACCAGTCAGCCAATATATCAGAAACACCAGAAGATGGTGTACCCATTGCCAATAATACCGATATATCCTTAGGCTATATCGCATGGAACGTTCCCTATGGCATTGAATCGCATCAGTTTAATAAGTTAGACTCCCACTTGTCTTTACTGTTCCATATTTACCCGTACACCAATTCAGGTGAAAGTATTGACTACAAAACTGATGGCACGCCACCTTCTGCTCGAATAACCACCAACGCATACAGCTTGCTGATGCAAGAAACCTTTGATGAATCACTCGGTTTGATGTCGCAATATAATGTGTTGGGTGAGCAAGTCTGGGAGCACTATAATTTCAATAACGAAGATTTTGCACGCATGACGGGTTTTTCAGCTGGGGCTCATGCCAACGAAGACTGGCTGATCAGTCCGGCTATAGAATGGAGTTCATTAGTTGACACCTTACTATTAAATTTTCGTTCGGCTCGAAATTATGATGGTGATCCGCTTGCATTATTAGTCAGTCAAGACTATAATGGTGCTAGCGACCCGAATTTATATACCTGGACAGATATCACCCATAAGGCCAATTGGTCGTTGGGAAGCTTCGCATGGGCGGCTTCGGGTGAGGTAGAACTGATAGTGAATGCAGCTCCCCCACTCTACTTTGCATTCAAATATACATCCAACGACATAGAAGCCTCCACATGGCAAGTAGATGATGTGTCAGTCTATGGCATTTATAAGGTAGGACTGCAAGAAAATCAACCGACAACGGCAATAGTATATCCTAATCCATCGGACGGACATATTCAGATTGAGTTGAAGCAGTCTGCTCTGATCAGTATTTACGAGAAAACAGGCCGTCAGATCACAGCCATATCCTGCGAAATGGGTATGCAACAATTAGATTTAAAACATCTTTTTAAAGGGCTGTATATCATACAGATACACTATACAGATGGTAAAACAGCACTATCTAAATTTGTCATTCAATAAATTGAGAATTAAAATACTGCTTAGTAAAGTCTAAATTTCTATCGCTTTTCATTTGCTAAAACACTCTTTATTCATCAGAGGATCATATTTTTTAAAAAAATAATAGTGGTGGTAATGAAAAAATTACGATTTTTGCAGCCATAATAAAATTTTGTAACATTTAATCATATTCATTATGCCAACAAAAATCAGATTACAACGACATGGTAAGAAGGGGCGTCCTTTTTATCATATTGTAATTGCGGATGGTCGTGCACCACGGGATGGCAGGTTTATTGAAAAGATTGGCACTTATAATCCAATGACCAATCCAGCTGAGATAGAGCTAGATTTCGACAAAGCCCTTACCTGGTTACACAATGGAGCACAGCCAACAGATACCGTTCGTGCGATTCTTTCGTATAAAGGTGTGTTGCTGAAATCACATTTATTGAAAGGAGTAAAAAAAGGTGCATTAACTATTGAACAGGCCGAAGCAAAGTTTCAAACCTGGCTTCAAGAAAAAGAAGCAAAGATTGATGCCAAGAAAAAAGGATTAGCCGAGACAGATAGAAACGAACGCAAAAAAAGACAAGAGGCTGAAGCCAAAGTCAGGGAGGTAATAGAAACAGAAGTAGCTAAAAAACGTGCTGCGGAACTCAAATTAGAAGCTAACGAGGCAGCTAAAGAAGCTGAACAAGCTGAAGCAGAAACAGAAGCTACTGTAGAGAATCCTGCTGAAGAATAAAAGCACAAGGAAAATTGCGTAAAAGCCGGCACATATTGTCGGCTTTTATTGTTTAATGCAGTATCAAAAAATCAAAATGGATCAAAGCTTTTTTACTTATAACTTTGCTAATAGAGATGAGCAAGCTAACTTAGTCAGAAAGCACAACGCTTCAATAAGTAAAGAATACGGAATTGCTTGATATGCACAATCTTATAAAAAGCTTTTACAGATGAAAAAAGATAATTTTTTTTGGGGTAAAGTCATCAAAACACATGGACTGAAAGGCGAAATAAGTATTCGAATTGAAGCCGATGATCCACAGGACTATGCTTCCTTGTCTATGATATTTATCGAGCGACAGAAAAAACTTATCCCTTATTTCATACAAAAGATGAGACTACAAGGCGACAAAGCCCATATCAAGCTCCAGGATATTGAAACAGTAGAAGAAGCAGCTCCATTATGTGGGAAAAATATTTTTCTACCCATTGAACTGTTACCCAAACTTAAAGGGACAAAATTTTATTACCACGAAATAACCGACTTTAAAGTCATTGACCAGACTTTTGGATTGGTTGGAAATATCAACACAGTGTTGGAATATCCCAATCAAGCTATTATACAAATCTTTCATCAGGGTAAAGAAGTGCTTATCCCTATCACTGATGAGATCATAAAAAAGGTAGACAGGCGCAGCAAAACCATGCATATTCAAGCACCAGAAGGGCTTATCGAATTATATCTGAACGATAATTTATGAGTAGTGGCAGGCCTTTTCATTTCAAAAGATTCAGTCTGATGCATCAGCATTCTACTATGAAAGTAGGTACGGATGCAGTCTTATTAGGTGCTTGGGCTGACGGTAGCCGGGCAAATCATATATTAGATATAGGCACCGGATGTGGTATATTGTCGCTTATCCTGGCTCAACGCTATGAAAAAGCTCAAATAGTTGCGGTTGATATAGACCCAGCTTCAGTAAGTGAAGCTAAAGAAAACTTTCACCGTTCGCCCTGGAACCAACGATTGAAGGCAATATGCTCCGACATAAGCACATATGCTGAAACCACCACCGCCTTGTTTGATCTGATAGTTAGTAACCCACCTTTCTTTACTTCAACCTTTAAAACCTTATCCCAACGTCGTACACTAGCTCGACATACCGATACCCTTTCATTTGATCAATTAGCACAGGCAGTAAAAAAAATTATCCACCCAAAAGGAACTTTTGCGTTAGTATTGCCTGCCGATCAATTCGACAACTGGAACAGTGCAGCCCGGAAACAAAGTTTGTTTCTGACAAGAATTCAGCATATCATACCTATCAAAAACAAAGAACCCAACCGGTTCAATATGTCTTACAGCCTTGATCCCATAAAAAAGCTCCAGCGGGAAGAGTTCATTATACGTGAAAAAGACGGACAGTTTACGACACAATACCTTCATCAACTCAAAGATTTGTACCTTGGAATTGAATAACCAAAATAGAAAGTTCACAACATAACCGAAACAAATAGATAATGATATAAGCTAACAGTTTTTCAATCATGGCGTTAAACACAATGACAGCATAAAATTCAAATAGATGAAACACAAATTACATGTTCTTTCTTTGCTTGCTTTTACCTTACTTATATGGCTTTCCGTCAGTGGTCAAGCTAATCAAACAGCTGAGTTAGTCATCGGTATTTCCAAAGAACGGGCTATTGAAGGTAAGAGATATGACGAATGGCTTGCACATCAACATATTGCATTCAGAGCTATTGATTTAAGTACCGTACATATTGATGCGCTGCCCGACACTTTAGCCATTGTTCATGCCTTGCTGCTCACCGGTGGGGCTGATATCTATCCCGGATGGTATGACCAAATAGCCGATACAGCTCGTTGTGGGGTTTTTGATCGTTGGAGAGACACCCTCGAATTTGAAGCATTTCGTATCGCAACCTACAACGGACTGCCTATAATGGGTATCTGCCGTGGCTTACAACTAATCAATATAGCAATGGGCGGCACCCTTTATATAGACCTGCCTGAAGATACTGGTTCTGGCAACCTTCACCGAAAACAAAACAAAGGATGGACAACACATGAAGTCAGCATTGCCGGGCAAAGCACATTGGCACGACTTGCCAAATCTACATTACAGCTTGTAGCCAGTAACCACCATCAAGGCATTAAAACATTAGGAAACGGATTGATACCTTCTGCATTCAGCAGCGATAAGCTGATAGAAGCCATAGAAAATTATCCGCCTCACAACCAATTCCTGATGGCCGTCCAATGGCATCCGGAATGGATGGAATATGACGATCAGCTGTCCGGTGCATTAGCCAGAGCATTTCTTGAAGCAGCTTTACAATTTAAAGCCGGGCAAGACTAAATCAACACATTTTTACATCTGTTATCAAGCTATATGATCGCCATACTCTTGCAGCAAACTTTCATTGTCAGCTCTTTTGTGATAGGAATGATGATGATCATCGAATACCTGAACATACAAACTCAAGGATCATGGAGTGCCAGGCTTCAAAGATCGCCTTTTGGTCAGATCGTCTTAGGAAGTATCATGGGTATTATTCCCGGATGTTTAGGTTCATACACTATGGTTTCGCTTTACATTCATCGGGTGATCATGTTTCCCGCTTTAGTGGCCACCATGATAGCTACCTCAGGCGATGAAGCATTTTTGATGTTTTCTTTGATCCCAAAAACAGCTATCAAACTACATATCATATTATTTCTTGTTGCATTATCAGCTGGTCTGATAGTCCATTTTACTGTTAAAAACCGATATATTGGCTTGAACGGACATAGCACTTTGCCGCTTCACAGTCACAATCACGAATGTCACCCAAGAAATCTTTCATCTATAGTAAAAAACTTCCGGAGTATCAGTTTCACACGTGCGTTATTAGTAGCAGGCTTGCTCACCGCTTTGTTTCTACTGATAAGTGGGATTATTGACGGCGACCATCATCTGAATACGCTTATGGGCAATCAGGCAGCTGTACATAACGAACCCACCGGAAATAATAGCCATGCCGAAGCCGACTGGATACGATACAGCCTGATAGCCTTGTTTTCTGTCCTCCTTTTTATTGTTGCTATAGCAAGTGATCATTTCTTGCAGGAACATCTTTGGCAGCATGTGCTAAAAAAACATTTCCATAAGATTTTCCTTTGGACTTTAGGTGTCTTGATAGCCATTCATATCCTTAACTATTATGTGGATCTGCACAGTTGGATCACTACTAATAGATGGCTCATACTTGCGGTAGCTCTTTTGGTTGGTATCATACCTGAATCGGGTCCACATTTTATATTTGTAATCCTTTATTCGCAAGGTGTGTTGCCTTTCAGCATATTGTTGGCCAATTCAATTGCACAGGACGGTCATGGGACTTTACCTCTTTTAGCCGAGTCGCGTAAAGGATTTATCATGGTGAAAGCTGTCAGCATCTTATTTGCGATGGCAGCAGGGGTGATTGGATTAATATCAGGGTGGTAAAAATTTTATATGGCTTGCATCTGAAAAGTATTTTATCTACTTTTATGCCCATACTGTCATCAAACCTCCTACTGTCATGAAGATATTATTAGCCACCGATTTCAGCGAGGAAAACCAGATGCTCTTCCCATACGCCATTGACCTGATTCGGGCTACAGGCGGCAAGATCATGTTGTTTCATGCCTATATGGATCAAATTGTGTTGGGCGATATGAACTTTCCGGACGGCTTCAGTGCCGACACATATTTTAATAGAGAGCTACGTACTGAGATGAAAAAACAAGCTACGGAGCATATGAACGAAAAGCAGCAGCAACTCCAACAATTGCTTACACAAAACAATATACCTAACGTAGTGATTGAACCAGTTCTAAAAGGAGGCAGTCCGGAGTTTGAGTTATTAGAGCTGACTGAAACAGAAAAGCCTGACCTGATACTGATGGGTACTAAGGGGAAAGGCAGGAAAGCCTTTTTAGAAGGCAGCATAGCAAAGAGCCTGATGTCGAAAGTCAACGTACCACTATTAGCTATACCCGAGAACTATACATGGCGTACCAATAACGATATCCTATATGCCACCAATTTTGGAAAGTTCGAGATATCTACTATACACCAGCTGATAGAACTGACTAAAAAACATCATCCTATCATCCATATCGTACATCTGCTCTTTGACCCCAAAGATCAAAGAGCAGGTTTGCTGATGAATGAATTAGAGCAGGCCTTTGCAGCTGCAAAAGATACCAAAAGGCTACGATTTCATTTAGTTGAAGCAAAGCATGCGGCAACTGCTCTGCAAGAGTTTACTGAAAATCATGCCATCAGTCTGGCAGCTTTTATTGCAAACAAACGAAGCTGGCTGCACTATATCTTCAAAGATAAGGTTGGAAAAGAAGACTTCTTTCAGTTAGGCATCCCACTATTGGCTTTCAAATGCCCTGATTCATAAGATCTTCAAGCTATCTAACATAAAAACCATACAGCATTGATCTATTGAAAACAATTGAACCTATGCGCCTCTGGTTATTCATCTTTTTATGGGTAGCAATAATATCGTCAGATGTGTCTGGCCAGAATGCATCATATACTGATATCGAATGTGATACTTCAGCAAAATGTAAGCACAACACTGATAATCAGATTTTTCATCCCTATAAGGAATTTACATATTTGTTTACAACAACAGTTAAACCTGAAAATTTCAATGTTCATACAGGACTTGATGATCTCACATCACCTATTACGCTCACACTCAAGATACTGCCCGATTGCTTCTTTGATCAAACAATGGTAGTTTATGAATATTTGCGACATGATACTATATTTAATCACGAGATTACCGGCTTGATTGATAACGAAAAGCATGTATGGGTACATCCACCACGTAGTCTGATTGAAAGTATTGAATACTCACCTTATTTTGAGTATAAATACAGGCGCACTCAATGGCGTAATGCACTTTTTGTAACTAATACCAAACTTAAAAATTCAACCAAAAATTTCATCTGGGCAACACATCGGTATTCGATTGTTGCCGACACTACCGTCGTTTTTAACAATGATACGCTACGGTGTAAACTAGTTCATATCACCAGCCACTATCGCAAGAGAAAATTTCATTCGATAATGCTGTTCAATCATCAACTTGGATTTATTTAGATGGATATGCACCTTATTAATGATGAACGCTATCGCATGGAGTTACTAAAGATAAAATCGGATTTTTGTGGAGAAAAAAATACCCTGCTTTAAAATCAAATATCTTAAATTATGGCACAATATATGTTATAAGTCGCACACAAAATAATCTGGTCATTACACAAGCATACAAGAACTATCTGTTTTAAAATACTGATAAACACTATTATGAATCAATAAAGCATTTTGAATGACAATGATTTTAAAGTATGTTTTATGAACAGGGACCGGAAAAGATCAGTGATCCGGTCATTTTATTAAATACTCCTGTGGAGGATTTTGATGTTTCAGTTCGATTAATACTTCTGTTTCGAAGGTTACATCTCATCACATTTTTAGACTTTTTAAGTCTAATGTACAAAGGCGATCCGGCTCTTGAGCGTTTTGGAACTAAATCCAGAAAAGAATTAGTTCAAAAGCTTTCAGTACTTGGTCCCCGCTTAATTGAAAGCCTTCCGGTGGAATGGCAGATCTACTACGACGACTAAAAGAGGTTTTTTAACCTCTTTTTTTTATCTTGTCAAGAATAAATCCGGTGATACCAATCATGGAGCAGGCGACCAACGGCTTCCTGGCTGTTTATTTCCCGTACCATCGCTCTGATCTTTTCTTTATCAAAGATTTTTGTATGATCGCTTATCTGAATAATAGCTTGCATAAGAGCTTGTTCATCGGCTCTGTCAATCAGTATTCCGTTTTCCTCATTAATGATCTCCGCAATTCCACCTACTTTAGTAGCTATCACCGGTACCCCGCATGCAAAAGCTTCTAAAATAACAACCGGGAGGTTTTCGTAATGGCTGAAAACGACTAACACATCGGCTATTGCCAATTCGTAAGCTAATTTCTCACCTTCTAATAAGCCGGTAAAGCGCACTTCATTATCAGTTAGTCCTAAAGCACGGGCATGGTGTTGCATGCGTTCAAAATCCATTCCGTCGCCTATGAAAACCGATTCAATCTCGTACATCTGATCCTTCAGCCTATCTATCACATTCAGGGTGCCACTAATATTTTTCGACCGGTCTTCAAAACAGCTGATATGTACTATACGAAACTTTTCATCTGGCTTCCGTTCCTGTATCCGAAACAGCTTCATATCCACCACATTAGGTAGTATATAGGTGGCTGAATTATGCAACCCATATTGCTGCATGGCCTGTTGCAGGTTTTCTGTCACAGTAGTAAGCAAGGAGGCCTTTCTGACAAAAAATCTGGTAGCATACCTACGAAAAAAGCCTTTAAACTCGTTGCGAAACGGAAGATAGCGTGACCAATGTTCAGTAATCAAATAAGGTATGCCAAAACGGGTTTTATAATAAAATGCAGGCAGTGCGAGGCGGGTCAAAATGTGGACATGGATCAGCTGCGGTCTTCCATATACTTTCGTAAGCTGTCGTATTCCCTTAAAAATGGCACGAAAATACCGGCAGGTGTTGATAAATCGTGCTCCTATTGATTGGGAAGCCACCACAGGATAATATACCCAGACCGTCAATACATTCTCAATAAGTCTTTGTTCTATCTCCCATGTCTTGAAGTTTGTACGATTTGGTTCGGCGTATACTACTGAAATGCGATCGAAGAGTGCAGCTGCTTCGGCATGTCGTTGTACAAAAAGTCCAAACATCGGATCATAACGATTTGGGTACCAACGGGGTAAATATAACACGTATAAAGGTAGTTCTTTTTTCATACCGGTATAAAACAGCGATTCACGGCATCAACAGCATTCTGTAGCCTTTGCGATCCAATCCCTTTTATGATGGCGTACTTCCAATTCAGTTGCTTCAACCAAGCTTCATAGATGTTAAACAGCTCCATCCGTTGGGTAGGATGTTCGCGCAGAGGATCAGGCTCCCAAGGCAGATCGGGATAACACAACAAATATAAGTCAAACTGTTGACGATCAAGCCGAAGTCTGATAGCTTGTGGTATATGACCAAATACAAAGTCAGCCCATACGGTGCATACCAGCATTTCGGTATCGGCAAAGACATAATCCGATGATCCTGCAAAAGCCTCATGGATAAGCTTTTCCTGATTCTCGGCTATGAACGACACATCATCTAACCGGTAATCCCTGTTCAGGTCAAGCAAATATTGGCGGGCAAACTCGGGTACCCACGACGAGTTATAATGTTCGGCTAACTGTTGGGCTAATTCCGACTTACCAGTTGATTCAGGCCCGGTAATAGCAATACGTCTAGGCATTATTTGCCTCCTTCCACCAACCTATCAGCCCTTTGACTGCCAGAATTAAAAAGATCAAATACTGAAAACTGGTAAAAACCAAGCCTTTATAAAAATACAATGGGACAGATACCACATCTCCAATGATCCAATAAATCCAGTTCTCTACTTTTTTCTCAGCCATGAAATACATGCCAACGATAAACACTGCAGTAGTAAACGCATCGATATATGGTACTGTGCTATCAGTAAAATTCACTAATATCTGACTGATTACCGCAAAAAATATGACCGAGGCTATGATACCAATCCATTGCATTTTTCGGGTATTAAAACGTACCGGCAGTTGCTTCTGATCGGCGGTAGGCCTAAGCCAGTTGTACCAGCCATACACACTCACAAGGAAGTAAATCACATTGATACCCATATCGGCATAAAGACCGACTACAAAACAGATATAGACATAAATCAACACGCTTACTATACCGGTAGGATACACCAATATATTTACTTTGGTACTGTACCACACGCTTAAAAGGCCGAAAAAAACAGCTACTACTTCTATCCAACTCGTTTGATAGATATTGTTGAGAAACAGTTCCCAAAGGTCAAAAGCAGTCATCATGCAAACAATTAAACAGATTTCATAAAAATCACCGCAGCAGCCTAGGCAACATATATTTATTTGATGGGATCCAAATTGTAGGATTCACATCAATCCATCATCAAGAAGGCATATATTATTGCTTGCCGTCAAAAAACAAAAGTGCAAAAATACAATGTTTTTTCAGCTCAATCCAGTAAATAACCTATCGAAGCTCAAACATAAGGCATTAAAAATAACGGATTGATTTATAAGACTACGGCAGTATGAAATGGATATCCTTAGGCAACAAGAAGTCTATTACTCATCTTCCACCATCAGGTAGATCACCTCATTATCTTTTTTAAACAAATACTTTTCGCGGGCATACTGCTCCATAAAAGCAGTATCGGTAGTTAGGCTTTTGACCATTTCACGGTTCTTATAAATCTCAAGCTGATAATAGCGTTGCTGTTGTTCCAGGTTTCTAAGTGTTTTGCGCAGCTTATGCTGATTGATCAGACTGTTCTGATCAAAAAAAATCAGCCATACGATAAATATCAGCAATGTGTAGAGATATTTAAACCGGTAAATATGTTTAAAAATACGTTTGATCATATCTTGTGGGTATGCTATGAATTAAAAAATCATCTCTATTTCACTCCACAAACATCCACTTGGCTTACAAAATTACACCAATAAAAATAATGGGTGGTGAGAAATAAAAAAATCATGCCATTGGTTTGCAGTCTTTTTAGATGCATATGTGTTCAGCACAGTCAAATATCAGTCTATTTCTGCAAATCTCGATTGAATAAAAATTAGCGGTTATGGGATTTTACTATATTTACCATCATTTTCTATTAGTCAGACTAATTTTACTGACTGATGAAACAGCACGAGAAAACTTTTTATTGCACTCTCATTTATAGTCAATTAATTATGTTACCGATGGATGAACTCGAATCTCATGAGCACAAACTGATCAGGGAAGTAAGCTATAACCTTAGCAGGTCTTCGGGCTGGATGAAGTTTCTGGGTGTGATGATGATAGTGTACGGCATACTGATTGCCTTGAGCATAGTAGGAATTATTTTTGCATGGCTCCCTGTGTGGATGGGTGTACTGCTATATAGAGCAGCAAGCTTGTCGAAGCGGGCTACTCGGGCAGGTGAAAAATTAGTACTTGAGAAAGCACTTCAGTATGTCAATAACTTTTTCGCTATCAGTGGGATACTATTTATAGTAACCCTTGTACTGACAATACTTGCCGTTATAGTAGCCAAGCTTACAGGTGTGTTATACCAAATGATGGAGTTATTTTCAACTTGACAAGCTCATTGAAATATCTAAGGCATTATTAGTGCATAATCCTGTAGATCATCTCTTTATACAGATCACTTTCGTTCGTATTGACACTTCCGTATCCTTTGGCTTTAAGATCAAACTGGCGTAGTATCCCAATTATTTTCCGCAGTCTGGCCACATTAAACTGCTTTGCAGCCTGTTGGTAATCGGCAACAAAAAAAGGATGCACACCAAGATAACTTGCCAGAGTGTTGCGCGATTTGTCGGTAGCATAATGCACTTTCAACACTTTGATAAAAAAACTGTACAGCAATATAATAGTCTTGATGATAGGATTATCCTTGCTGTTGGCAGCAAAATACAATACTATTCGGTTAGCTTTTATTTTATCGTTCTGTATCAAAGCCGATTGAAGCTCAAAGATGTTGAAATCCTTTGATATTCCAATATTCGTTTCTACCTCAATTTCGGTGATTTTACTTCCAGGTTTAGAGGAGATCAGGACTTTTTCCAATTCATTACGCACTTTATGCAAATCGGTGCCCAAAAAGTCGGCTATGATTTGTGCTGCTTTAGGACTGATGCCATATCCTTTGTTTTTCAGGTAGCTGTTTATCCAATCCGGCATATTATAGTCACGTAGTTTTTTGGATTCAAACAGTATTCCTTTTTTTTCTACGGTTTTGGCAAACGATCTTCGTCCGTCAATTTTTTTATATTTATAGTTGATCACTAATATTGTACTCTCGGGGAATACTGGAATAAACTTATCCAACTCTTCTATATTCCTCACATCCTGAGCTTCTTTCACTATGATAAGCTGATAATTGCCTGACATAGGATAGGTACGTGCTTGATTAGCAATAGTATGCACATCCACATCCCTGCCATACATGATCAATAAGTTGAATGCTTTATAATCTTCTTCCAACACATTTTCTTCCAACTGATGTGTGATCACATCAATGAAATAAGGTTCTTCACCCATTAGAAAATAGATAGGGTGAAAGACCCGGTTTCGAATATTGGTTAGGATTTGATCGAAGCTCAGTACAGGCATCAGAAGCGTAGATGTTTTACTGTAATACCGTTATTGATAAGCTGTTGCAACGCTTCTATACCTATTTTCAGATGTTCGTTTACAAATCGCTTATTGACGTTTCTGTCGCTTTCCGATGTTTTCACTCCTTCCGGTGTCATGGGTTGGTCGGAGACTAACAGCAAAGCTCCTGTAGGTATTTCGTTGGCAAAGCCTACTATAAAAATAGTAGCTGTTTCCATATCAACTGCCATGCTACGTGTTTCTACCAGATAGTCTTTAAACGATTCGTCGTGTTCCCAAACGCGCCGGTTAGTCGTATAAACTGTTCCTGTCCAATAGTCTCTGCCATGATCACGTATGGTAGTTGAGATTGCTTTTTGAAGGCTAAATGCCGGGAGGGCCGGCACTTCAAACGGCAGGTAATCATTAGAAGTACCTTCACCACGAATAGCAGCGATAGGGAGTATGAGATCGCCTACGCGGTTCTTCTTCTTCAGCCCGCCACATTTTCCAAGAAACAGTACAGCCTTGGGTAAGATAGCTGCTAACAAATCCATAACAGTAGCTGCATTGGCACTACCCATCCCAAAATTGATGATAGTAATCTCACCTGAAGTAGCACACGGCATAGGATGATCCTGACCTATGATAGGTACATCATGCCACTGAGCAAACAGCTCAAGGTATTGATTGAAATTAGTCAATAAAATATAATCTCCAAAATCTTCTAAATTTTGACCTGTGTAGCGTGGCAGCCAGTTGTCTATGATATCTTTCTTGGTTTTCATCTGTTTAAAATTTTGGAATGGCTTTCTTTGAAAAGCAGTTTTGAAATTAAATCCAATGTGTGATCTATGAGTAAAAAAGGGTGTCGCCAATTTAAATGACTTAGTAATTCCTATAGCAGATCTTTCTCATGTTTATCCAACAACAAAAGTACATGATTTTGGTGAAAATAAATGCAGTGCGACAGAATATCCTTTTTGTGTGTTTAAAATCATTTAACTTACTCTGTCTTAATGGCATATATTCTACACATTAAAGAGTTCGCCAACAACTTGAATATTTTACTTTTATTTACTTCGACTAATATTTACAGAAAGCCCATTGCATGACAGGCTATTCTCATGCAAGCTCATTGCCTGATACAACATATTTCAGCACTTTCGCATTGCTATTTACTTTGAAATCCTAAATTTGCAATATTGCGGCAAGCACAATAGCCTATTTAGATGGAATGGTTTAAAACACGAGTAACAGATACCAGGCAGGAAATTTTCGATCCTTTACGTCGGCAGTATGTAGCATTGACGCCAGAAGAAGAAGTTCGCCAGACTATATTGCAGCAAATGGTTGAGCATTGGCATTATCCACCCGGGCTGATAGCTGTTGAATATTCGTTTCGGCTTCATAAGCTCAGAAAGCGCTCTGATATAGTCGTCTTTTCTAAGAGTGGTAAGCCTGTCATGCTCATTGAATGCAAAGCCAGACATCAACAGATCACTTCCAAAGTTTTGGATCAGGCAATACGATATAATCTAGCGTTACAAGTGCGGTATTTAGTACTTAGCAATGCGGATACCACAAAGATCATAAAAATCAACCCTAGCACTAATCAGGCCGAATTTTTAAGACATTTCCCCACTTATGACGAGATATGTCGGGAAAGCAATAATTCGGAAAATTGACTTCAAAAATGAACAAAAAAACGATCATAATTTTTCTTGTTAGTATCGCATTGACTGTTGGTGCGTATTGTACTTCTCAAGCTATTGGTTTTTCTGATGATTACACTGTTACAGACTATCTCTATCTGTCGAAAGCTTTTGAAACAAGCTCGCCCGATCAGGCATGGGCTCATGCCCAACAAGCAATCCTTTTGGCCAGGCAATTACAGTCTGACAGTTTATTGGCACTATCGTTCAGGCAAGCCGGGCAGGCCTTAGCTCAATATCCGCTGACAGATTCGGCATTGCGGATGTACGATTCTGCTTTGTACTATTTTACTAAGCAACACAAGCTGCTCGAAACAGGCAAAGTGTTGAATGAAAAGGGAATATTATATGCCGAGACTCAGAATTATTTTCAAGCTATAAAACTCTTTCAACAGACCGAAAAAATATGGTTACAAGCAAATAATATATCTGGCCTTGGAATGGTATATACTCAAATGGGAACTCTTTTCCTATATCTGAAAGCGTATGCAACAGCCCTGGACTACTTTAATCAAGCTGTTAATTGTCACAAACAAACAGATGATTTTGCAGCTATAGGGTTGCTTTACAATCAGATCGCCCAACTATTAACAGAAAGTCAACAAGCCGATAGTGCTTTCAGCTATATACACCAAGCTCAGAAGATAGCACATCAAACTAATGATACTATATTGCTTCAACAAAACTATCTGGCGTTTGGTAATGCTTTTTTAAGTAAAAAACAGCTTGACAGTGCATTTTATTATTATTCGGGCTTAGAAACTTCAACTACGGTCTCGGATCACTACAAAAATGCAGCATTGATTGGAACAGGGAGAGCTCATATGTTGGCCGGCAATCAGATACAAGCAATAAAAGCATGGCAACAGGCATGGGAACAAGCAGTACGAAACAATAACTTTGCCCAACAGCATGAAATAAGCCATGAGATGTACAGCTATTACAAGGCTATCAACGATCCTTACAACCTTTACAAATGGGGGCAAGAGTATCTGCGTCTGGATGAATTAAAAGACAATCAAACGTCATTGATGTTGTCGAGTTTTTTGCACACCTATTTCAAGCCAATAGCAGGTCATTCAACAGCTTTTGATTCGAAAGACGCTTCCCAAGCCACACAACTATTTGACCGCTCGCATAGCGTACGAAAAAACACCCTGATCGGGTTGATCGTAGTATCCATCTTACTGATCCTCTTAACTGTAGCTATAGCTTTCAGGATTTTATTTTTGAATTATCGCTCAAGATTAATGAAGATACAACCCTTGGAAGATCAAGCAAGGTATCATAAGCAAACGATTCAAAAGCTCCAGGCTATCAATACTGACTTGATTGAAAAAGATAAATCTGCGCATCTGATATTCAACGCTTTACCAGCTTTCGTATGTTTGAAAGACGAATTCGGTCGTTGGCAAGAGGCCAACGATGCCATATTGCAGTTTTTGAATCTCAAAGACAAAGATTTTCTGAATAAAACCGATAGCGAATTGATTGAATTAGTTCCCGAGGCAAAAACCACATTAGAACTCAATATGCTTTCGGAAGAACTTTGCTGGCAAAGAGGAAAAATATCACGTAGCGAAGACCTGCTCACTAATGCGCAAGGACAGTCGTTTTATTTTGACACCATTCGAATACCTCTTTTCAAAGCTGACGGCAGTCGAAAAGGGATCATCTTCCTTGGCAGAGATATCAGCCACTCAAAAGCTGATGAACAAAGCCTACAGGACATAATTACAAAAATGGACGAAGCCAATTCCATGAAAACAGCATTTCTCACCTATATATCTGATGAGATCAGCTTAACGATTCAAATGCTACAAGAAGACGGGAAACTATCAAAACAAAAAGCAGGACAATTATCAGATATTAAAAAACAGATTCCTGATGTGTTAACCAAGGCCCAACATAATTTAACTCTGATACGACAAATACTTGATCTCGGAAGCCTTGAAGCAAAAAAGACATATAGCACCAGGAGCTCAATAAAACTTAATCTGTTGTTTGAAGAAATATATCAAGAAGCTGAAAAGCAAGCTCAAATCAACCAGAAAGCCAATGTCAAGCTAATAAGCGTGTGGCCTCAAAATGAACTCATACTACCAATCGACGGCCCGCGTATCCGCCAGCTGATGTTGGACATGCTAGAAATTGCTTTTGCAAAGACAGACTCAAGGTCGGCTACAGTAGAGTTTGGATTTGAACCAAACAAAGAAGAGGGATCTACCCGGTTAAAAATCTTTGTGCATATAACATTTCAAAGACCCAAAACTACTGGTATGCCACATTCTCAATCTAAGGGCAAAGAAGATATACATCCAACAGTCAACTATGATCCTATCATCCAGATAAAACTAAAACTCGTACAACGTCTGTCGAAAGTATTAAATGGATCATTTAAAACACATGAAGCTGAAGATCAATTTTTTAATATGGAAATAGTTTTTACTCATTCCCATACTGAGCAGTCAGAAAATAATCATGATGATAAAGATCAGCTTTTCAGTAAAAAACGGTTTTTAGTGGTTGAAGATAATAATGTGAGCTATGAGTTACTGAAGGCCAATTTAGAGACTCAGGGAGCCCGTGTCGAACGTGTCACTACGGGTGAAGAGGCAATCAAGCTTTGTGAGGCCAATCAACATTTTGATTTGATAATCATGGACATACAACTACCTGGTTTAAATGGAATAGAGGTTACACGCAGAATCAAAAAGATTAATCCTTCCATGAACATCATTGCTCATACGGCTTGGGCTACTGAAGAAATACGGGACGAATGCTTTGCTGCTGGATGTATAGGGTTTTTGACCAAGCCGATCAAAGGCGATCTGCTCATACCCGTACTTAAGCAGATACTGTTCGACAAAACTTATGGCGAACACATGCCAAATCGGCTACAAGGTTGAAAGACGAACAACAAACCTAATGTTTTTGAAAAAGAATACGCTATGTAAACGGAAAAACTTACTTTTGCATACGAATAAAAACCGTGAATTATGAAAAAAGTCATTATCCAAATCGTGTTAGGAATCATCATCATTGTTTTAGGCTATTTAGTATATGATAGTATTCAACAACCCCTTGAATTTCTGAAGGAGAAGCGCCATCGTGAAGTGGAAGTAGTACAACGCTTGAAAGATATTCGAGAGATACAGGCGTACTATAAAAACGCCAAAGGCAACTACACACCCAGTTTTGATTCATTAATAGATTTTCTTTCATACGGTGAAATTCCAAAAATCAAACTGATACCTGATCCGGAGGACACTACTTTTACCAAGACCATAGCCGACACTTTGGGTTTTGTTAAAGTTAGAGATTCACTGTTTTCACATCGCCGTAATTTCAGAGAGTCTGAGCTGAGATTTATACCCTTTACCGATCAGATCCTTTTTGAGATGGACGCCGGAAGCATTGATCGTGGTGGTGTGAAAGTAAGCGTGTTTGAGGTGAAAGCGCCTTTTGAAGCTTATCTCGATGGATTGGATCAGCAAAGAATACTCAACCTGATCGCAGGTGAGAAAGACATTGAAAAATACCCCGGCATGAAAGTAGGATCAATGATGGAGCCTTCTACTGACGGCAACTGGGAATGATGCGGTACCTGACATGATCCAGCCGTTTAAACCATATATCAGTCGTTTTGATAAGGCGTTTAAAGAAGATCATACCCGTCATTATCATCTTACCATCCGTATTGCTATGGATGGTTTTTCGTTAGTAGTATTCTCACCCGAGAAAAACCGGTTCTTAGGTCTTACACACTTCCGCTTTCCGGATATAGATACAAATAGTAAACTAAGCCTTGCACTTGATGGCATTGCCATGTCGAACGTATGGATAAGCTATCCCTTTCAAAGTGTAATCGCTATGATAGACCATCCACACCATGCGTTGATACCTAAAGCACTGTACGACGAAAAGGAAAGAGGGACTTATCTGGCATTTAACCAACAATATTGCGAAAATTCACGAATAGTTAGCGATCAGTTGAAGACAGCCGAAAGCTATAACATCTATTATCTGTCAAATTTATTGACCGAAAAGATTAAAGAACTCTGGGCTAACGCACGAATAGTGCATCAAAGCAGCATATTGATCGAAAGTCTGCTGATAAGTCAACGCAATCTTGATAGCGACAAGAGTATTTTTGCACATATTGGCAAGAATAATTTCGATTTGGTATGGATCAATAAAGACCGTCTAAGTTTTTTTAACCGTTTCAGATTTCATACACCTGAAGATTTTATTTATTTCATTTTATTCACCTTAGATCAGCTGAGGCTTAATCCCGAGACCCTTGAGTTAGTCTTGTCCGGTCAAATTGATAAGGGTTCTCCTTATTACGAGATTGCCTGGAATTACATTCGAAATATTCGTTTTGCAAGTCGTAATCAATCCTTTGACTACAGCTATGTGTTAGAAGATCTACCTGTGTATCAGCACATGATCTTATACAATGCCTTGCAATGCGAATTATAAAAGGAAGATTTGGTCGCAGGCTGATCCATCCGCCTGCTGGCTTAGCTGTGCGTCCGAGCACCGATTTAGGTAAGGAAAGCTTGTTCAATATACTCGAAAACCGTTTAGACTTTGAGCAGACACATGCTTTAGACTTATTCTCTGGAACTGGGAATATTTCTTTTGAATTAGTTTCAAGAGGCTGTCCATCTGTTACTTCCATAGAAAAGGATATGCGTTGTATCCGCTTTATCAGTAAGACGGCCAAAGAGTTTCATATGCCTGAGTTAAAGTTGATAAAAGCTGATGTATTCCGATTCTTAGCAAATCACCGTCAAGCCTACGAGCTGATCTTTGCCGATCCACCTTTCGAGATGCCTCAATCGGACTACGAGCATATGATACAGATTATCCGAGAACGCGGGTTGTTAGCTGAAGGCGGCACCTTGGTCATTGAACATTCCAAACGGATTGAGCTAACACATCTACCTTGGTTCGTAGAACTTAGAAAATACGGTAAAGTTCGGTTTAGTTTTTTTACAAAGGATTAAAAAAGCCGGTTTCAACCGGCTGATGTATTAGTACTCATCCTCATGGAAGAAGAAATCTTCCTTAGTAGGATAGTCGGGCCAGATATCTTCAATTCTTTCATAGATCTCACCCTCATCTTCTATCTCGTTTAAATTTTCGATCACTTCCTGAGGCGTACCGGTTCGAATTGCCCACTCGATCAATTCATCCTTTGTGGCTGGCCAGGGAGCGTCTTCAAGTTTTGAAGCCAATTCTAAAGTCCAATACATAATTCAAAAAGTTTAGTTGAATTTTTTTGCAAAAGTAGTTTATTTTTCTAAAAAGTCAAGTAAAACCCTGATCTCTTATATCACAATGATTTTCAGGGCTTCCAAAGAATTTCCGGGCTTTTTGTCTGCTTGCTGTACCATCTGCCTACTATAAAAAAATAGTCGGACAGTCGATTCAGATATTTTAAGTCTAATTCTTCTACCTGATGGTTTTCGCTCAGCTGTGTACACAATCGTTCGGCTCGTCGGCAAACTGTACGTGCAATATGACAATACGACACCAGTGGATGTCCGCCGGGCAGTATAAAATGGTGCAGGGCAGGCAGGCTGCTGCTCATTTGGTCAATAGCAAGTTCTATCTTCACAATATCTTCTTCTTGGATACCCGGCATTTGGTTGCTCAGCTTTCCTTCCGAGCCATCGGCTAAATGTGATTCAATGCAAAACAACTTTTCCTGGATTTCTAACAATAGCTCGCGTGTTGGATCGTCTTTGGGCAAATGATCGCGCAACAAGCCAACAAAGGCATTCAACTCATCCACAGTACCGTATGCCTCAATTCGTGCATGATGCTTTGACACTCTCCTTCCACCTATGAGTGAGGTTTTACCGGTATCACCTGTTTTGGTATAGATTTTCATCAGTTAAAATTTTGTATATTCCTATGTATAAAGTATTTTAAAAATATTTTATAGATAGAATTGTTTTGATTTCTTCTTCGACACGAGTCTACACAAGGTAACAACTCACCCGTTAAAATGTTTAAATCGGTTTTAATCAAGCCTATTTCAGCCGTCTGATGTCATGGTTAAGTTCATCGGATTCGATCAGTCCATCGCGCAGACGGATGATACGGTGGGCATGAGCTGCTATATCTTCCTCGTGTGTAACCACTATGATGGTGTTTCCGTTTTTATGTATCTCTTCAAGTAATGCCATGATTTCAAAAGAAGTCTTGGTATCCAGGTTTCCGGTAGGTTCGTCGGCTAAGATAATTGAAGGATTATTCACTAAGGCTCTGGCTATTGCGACGCGTTGCCTTTGTCCTCCCGAGAGTTCGTTAGGCTTATGTGCGATACGGTCTGTCAACTGCACATCCTCAAGCACTTTGTCGGCCATCTCATGTCGTCTTTGTTTGCCAATACCTGCGTAAACAAGGGGCAGCATCACATTTTCTTTCGCAGTAGAACGAGGTAATAAATTGAATGTCTGAAAAATAAATCCTATTTCTTTATTTCGTATCTCGGCCAACTCATTATCATTCAAATTACTGACATCGCTGCCATTTAACAAATACGAGCCTGAGGTAGCTGTATCCAGACAGCCTATGATATTCATCAGGGTAGATTTGCCTGATCCTGAGGGGCCCATCAAAGCTACATATTCGTTTTTATGGATCACTAGGTCGATAGTTCTGAGAGCTTTGACAACCTCTGTACCCACTTTATAATGCCTTGATATGCCCGTTAAATGAATGATTTCGGTTTTCATAAAGAAAAATATATGCGACAAAGTTAGTGCTTACGTAACACAAAATGTTGTTTTTCAATATCCGTTTTAAAAAAAACTATTCCGAATTGAAAAACATCTATCGTCAAGCCAACTTTTGAATGTGTTTTTATCTCGCTCCAGGCTTCTTTCATTTCTTTCGACCAATATATATCGTCTATGATGAAAACACTGTTTTCTGTTGCTTTCAATACACATTGATCAAAATAATCTAAGGTAGGTTTTTTCCGGTGGTTGCCATCAAAAAACACTAAGTCAAGCTGTGCTAATTGTTCTAACGCACCCATAAGGGTTTGGTTGAAGTTACCTATAACTAATTCAACATTTTGCTGTCCAATAGCATCCATATTACTTTGAGCTATTTGTGCCACAGAAGCACATCCTTCCATTGTCAGGAAGCGTGCCTCAGGGCTTCCTAATGCTAATGATGCTGTACTCAGTCCGGTTGAAGTTCCCATCTCCAGGAGGATGTCGGGCTGCACATACCGACTGATCCTAAACAAGAGCTTCTGAAGCTTGAAAGAATGGCTTCGACGCTTGGTAAGTGTCTTAACACGAATCCTATAAGTTGAAAAATCCTTGTTACCAGAATTAGAACCAAAATCAACTGTCTCAATCACATTGCGATTGCTAAAGGTACGTTTCCTGATTTTTGACAACTGCTTATATTCCGGATAGTCTGTTGTATCAGCAAGTACTTTGGAAGCAAACTCAAAAACAAAAGGCGAATGCAACTTATGTATGCCTTTCGCCCTGAACCGATAACTCACATATTCCTTACTTTTGAAAAGAATGGCTTGTATCATATTTTTAATTTGGTTTTGCAAAAATAAACCTTTTTGTATTAGCGTTACCCGCTATGATGGTAAGGTATGTTCTTTGCTATAGACAGGGCTCTATATAATTGTTCAACAAAAATCAGACGTACCATCTGATGCGAAAAGGTCATCACAGATAAGGATAATGTATCGTTGGCACGAGCATACACCTGAGGCGAAAACCCATAAGGCCCGCCTATCACAAACACTAACCGCTTTAATCCTGAGAGCATATGCTTTTGCAAATATACCGAAAAGGCAGGCGAATCGTATTGAGAACCGGTTTCATCCAACAACACCATATAATCTGTTGATAACACCGAAGCTAAGATATTGTTCCCTTCTATTTTTTTTTGTTCTGACACACTCAAATGCCTCCTGTGCTTTAAATCTGTTAGAAAGACAAGTTCAAAAGGTAAGAAATTCCCTATGCGTGTCACATAATTACGGATGCCCTGCTCAAGGTATTTTTCATCTGTCTTTCCTATGACATGCAAATGTACTTTCACTATCTCATGGTATTTTTGATGCCGAAGCAGCAAACGAATTCAGACATTTTGTATCAAAACGCAGTTCTTCCAAAGGTATTGTCTGCGAAGGATGAAACTGTATGCAATACTGGTAGCCGGGTATCAGATCAAAATAATTATCAGAAAACACCCCTTCCTGATCGTTGGAATACAAGAAAAGATTTTTCACCAGTCCATTGCTTTGAATGAATAATTCAAGGTTGGTATCTGTTTTTTGCACTTTTATCTCAGGAGAAACCGGCGTGAGTTTCAAGTCTTTAGGCCTTACAAAACACTCTATGGCTTCTGCCATTATGCTATCGCCTTGCAGCAGTCGCATATGTAAAAATACTTGAGCCGGATCGTTGGAAATCAGAAGAGCCTTTTTTGAGAACACATATAATAAATTAGCTTGATACGTATCAACACTCACATGACTGGAATAAGTATCCAATATTTTCCCGTGAAAATCTTTCAATTCCATTTCCAACCGGAAGTCATTCCTGTATTGTTCGTCGTTAACACCTATGACATACAGTGAATCGCCTTTAGTTTCTACTGAAAGCAGCAATGGGGCATACGCATGTTTCAACTGATAATGCAGAGCTTTCCATTTGCCATAATAGTCAATGGATGACCATGAGATTGCGGGCCAACTATCGTTCAACTGCCAGTATAATGTTCCCATCGTCATAGGTTTATTTCTTCGATGAGCTTCTATAGCCATACCAATGCCGTGGGCCTGAACTAATTGCGACATATACACATACTCTTCCAAATTCTCGGGCAATAGAAAATCTCTTTGCATATATTCTCGTATGAGTTGTGTGCCTCGTTCATGTTTTTGGTGTGCTTCCATTACTGTTGAACTAAGGCGGAGTTCGTTTGCTGGTATTACTTTTTTCAGACTTGCTATATTCGGCATTGCCTGAAAGCCATACTCACTATGAAAGCGTCCCCGTTTTTTCAGATACATTTCAAACGGCTCTTCGCCCCACCACACTCCCCAGTAATGTACGTCGCCCAACTCTAAGCTTTCGGGCCTACCCCAGCCAGTAGAAGGTGAGCTTGGCCAGTAAGGGCGTAAAGGGTCAGCCTGACTAATTATTTCGGGTAATATCTTTTCAAAAAGCTGTTGATATCCGCCCCATATCTCTTTTTCCTCCTGAGCTGTCCAGTGCAGGTCTTGTTGCCAGCCCCAGTTATGGAATCCTTCACTTATTTCGTTGTTTCCACACCAAAGAGCCAATGAGGGATGTTTTCGCAGACGTTTCACCTGCTGTATAGCCTCCTGCTGGACATTGGAAAGGAAGCTGTCATCAAAAGGGTACATAGTACAGGCAAACATAAAATCCTGCCACACCATCAATCCTAAACTATCGCACAGCTCAAAAAAGTTCTCATCAGGATATATTCCACCACCCCATACCCGTATCATATTCATATGAACTAATGCTGCATCGGTCAAAAGTTTCCTTGTCTTTGCCCTGTTATAGCGCACGGGGAAGTGGTCTTCGGGTATATAATTGGCTCCTTTTACGAACACTGCTTGTCCGTTAACCTGAAAATGAAACGATGAGCCTGTATAATCCGGTTCCTGAACAAGCTCAATCTGCCTGATACCTGTCAGAATATGGGCGCTGTCTATCCGTGTGTTTTTTTCCCTCAACTCAATCCTAAAGTTGTATAGCTCCTGCTTCCCTAAGCCATTTGGCCACCACAATCGAGGCTGTTTCAAATCGAATGTTACACTTATTGGATGTCTGCCTTCTTCAATCACAATATTTTGCTTAACAAGCTGTTGATCTTCGTGATACACAAACAGCTCAAGCTGTTGGCGAGTTGTACTTTCCACATCAGCCAACAGCCCTAATCTGGCATTGTCGTCCTTGACGTCAAGTGTGTGTACAGAAGGGGAAAGGATACGAGCCTGATTCCAGCCTATAAGTCTGACCGACTTCCAGATGCCCATAGTGGCATAAGTCGGCCCCCAGTCCCAACCAAGCTGATAAGGAGCTTTACGGGAAAAAGCTCGTTCATCGGGAAGACGATAAGGCAGTTCAGAGGCTTTCAAACGATTGATGCTGTCTGCCGGGAAAAAGTGCAACTGCAAATGATTCTCACCATGAAGCAACTTATCGCTCACATCAATCTCATATTGCCTGAACATATTATCGGTTTGAAGCAATTCTTTCCCATTCAGTAAAATATGGGCATATGTATCCAGGCCATCAAAAACAAGTGCTAAGCGTTCGTACTGAAAGAGAACAGGATCAGGTACAAAATACAAGCTATAAGTCCAGTTTTGCTCAGCTATCCATTGCAGGTCTTTTTCGTTGTCAGCATAAAACGGATCGGGTATGAGACCTGCTTTAAAAAGATCGGTATGGATCAGGCCGGGCACTTCCACTTCAAGGGAAGGAGTATATAAGCCGGCTTCCAACACCCATCCTTTATCTAAATCCTGTCTTGCTGACATAGGTGCTGTGCGACTGCATGATAGCAGAACAAAAAGCAAACCTGCCCATAAAGCTGTACGCATCATCCATTGTATGGCAATAGCATTCAACCAGCTTAAATATTTTTGTTTCTGATAGTGTTTGGTCAGGATATTCATATCATACGCCATATGCTTGGCCCATCAACTTGATTATTTTTTCCACTTCTGCCCCATCTACATCATACCACCACCAATGAGGCTCAGCTATAAGTTCAGACTGTTTCTGGACTTTAGTTACAGGATTCATCTGCGAAAAGACCTTCGTTTTAGCCGAAAGATGTATTTCATTCACACCGGTATCACTGAGAATTTCCAGGACATTAGAACTGTTTATACCACTCCCGGCCATGATGGCGATCTTATCCCCAAAAGCTTTTTGCATAGCCGTAATAGCTTTCAAACCTTGTATCGCAGTGGGCATACCTCCTGAAGTAAGCACCCGTTCTATTCCCATATCTATCAGCTGTTGAATTAGTTGCATAGGATCATAAGCTACATCAACAGCTCTGTGAAAAGTGACTTTCATGGGTCTTGCTGCTTTCAACAGTTTCTGCATGGCATCTATATCCAAACTCCCCAGGCGGTCGAGTGCTCCGGTTACTATTCCTTCGTAGCCCAACGACTTTACCATCTTAATATCATTGAGCATGATGTCAATATAAGCCGGATCATACACATAATCGCCTCGTCTCGGTCTGATGAGCACGTGCATCGGTATATGCACTAATGAACGGATAGTTTTCAGGGTGCCGTAAGAGGGAGTCAGTCCACCTGATTCCAGGTTTTCACACAACTCTATACGGTGCGCTCCAGCCTGCTGTGCATTCAGTGCACCCGACAATCCAACAGCACATATTTCAAGTGTCTTCATCGAACAACAAAGTTTATAATCGCTTGAGCTTTGGCGAAAATACAGGAATATCTGAAAAGAATGACATAAAAAAATCCTCCGGCTATTAAAGCCGAAGGATAAAATATCATGTATTGCTCACACAATCTTATGTGAATGCGTCTAAAATCAAACCATGTCAATACTGCGTTTGATAAACTCATTGAGGTCTTTACCTTTTAACAGGTTTTTCGTCAGTCGGGCAATATCATACAAATGTCGAACACCCTTCAGTTGATTTTCCTCGTCTTTCTTCACCAAAGCTACTATAGCCGGATGATTTGAGTTTACTACAAGCGTAAAATGATCGGGCAGCTCACCTATTCCCATCATCGGGCTTCCGCCCACTGCACTCATATCTTTCATACGCCTCATGAACTCGTTTTGAGTGATCATTACTGGTACATCTGTTTCACTAAGGCTCTCAAAATTCAACTCAAATTGTTTCTCATCTATGACTTTTGAAAAAGCGGTTTTCAGTGTTTCTTGCTGACTATCATCCAGCTTGCTGGGCAGCACGGTATCGTCCTTCCTGATCAGGTTTTCAACTGTATCGGCATCAACCCTGATAAAGCTGCTGTCTTTGAATCGCTGTTCCAAAGTATTCACAAAATGGGCATCCAATATACCATCCATGAGCAACACATCGTATCCTCTCTCTTTGGCCGCCTCAATATAGCCAAACTGTTCCTCAGCGTTGTTGGCATAAATATAGACCAATCTTTTGTCCTTGTCTTTCTGACTGTTTTCAATATGTTTCACATATTCGTCAAAAGTGAAATAGTTGCCTACTGTGTTTTTCAGCAAGGAAAACTTCTCGGCTCTATCATAAAATTTCGTATCGGATATCATTCCATACTGGATAAAGATTTTAATATCGTCCCATTTCTTCTCAAAAGCTTCCCTTTCCTTTTTAAAGAGCTCTTCTAACTTATCGGCTACTTTTTTACTGATATAGCCAGAGATTTTTTTTACGTTCTGGTCGCTTTGCAAGAAAGAACGGCTGACGTTGAGCGGGATATCCGGTGAGTCAATCACTCCATGCAACAGGGTTAAAAAATCAGGGACTATACCTTCTACCGAATCTGTCACAAAAACCTGATTGCTATATAGCTGTATCTTATTACGCTGAAACTCATAATTGCTTTTCACTTTTGGGAAATAGAGTATACCCGTTAAGTTGAACGGATAATCAACGTTGAGGTGGATATGAAAAAGAGGCTCATCAAAATTCATCGGATACAACTCCTGATAGAACTGTTTGTAGTCATCTTCGGTTGCCTCGGTTGGGTTTTTCTTCCAAAGTGGATGGGTGTTGTTGATGATCCAAGGTTTTTCAATGGTCTTGGTTTTTTGGTTACCATCCTTGTCTAGCTCACCTTCAATAGGCTCTTCTTCCTTTTTAGTGCCAAACTGTATGGGAACGGGCAGGAATTTACAGTATTTGTTGAGCAGTTCCCTGATCTTATACTCTTCAAGAAACTCTTCGTTTTCCTTGTCAATATGTAATACTACTTTGGTGCCTCTGTCTTTTTTATCCGCTTCGGATATAGTATATTGAGGGCTTCCGTTGCACTCCCATTTAACCGGTTTGTTACTGCCGCCTTTTTTATAGGTCTTGGTGAATAGTTCAACTTTTTCGGCTACCATGAACGACGAATAAAAGCCTAATCCAAAATGACCGATAATGGCATTTGCTTCGGCTTCTGTTTTGGTTTTAAACTTCTTCACAAACTCTTCGGCGCTTGAGAACGCGATCTGGTTAATATATTTCTCCACCTCATCCTGCGTCATCCCTATCCCCCTATCGGTGACGGATATCGTTTTCTTTTTCTTATCTACTTCAACCAGTATGGTAAGATCGCCTAACTCATCCTTGAAATGACCTGATGAAGCCAGAGTCTTTATCTTTTGAGTAGCATCAACTGCATTGCTGACTAACTCCCTTAAAAAAATCTCATGGTCGGAATAGAGAAATTTCTTGATAATAGGGAAAATGTTTTCAGTTTTTACATCAATATTGCCTTTGATCATCCTATAAATTTTTTGTGATTTTGACCGAGATGAATCAAAGCATATGCCATCCGGTCTGACTGACATTTTGACGCCCTTTTTGATATTCAAAGCAAGAGGGCGTCCTGAAAAATAATAGGTAAAGAGAAAATAGTATGGCTGATCGACTATGAAAAACAACAAAATGGGTTTACATAAGCAGAAAAATGTGAAGTCTGACGACACCTACCGGTTTGGTGGTATGTAACAACAGAGATTACAGACTGCTATCATATCAGCTTACCACAAACTTGAATTGCTTGCTGTTGATCACATAATCACTTAAGTACCTATATGTTGCACGCTATATTAGTAAATTTTCTATTTATTTATCAATGCGTTAAGCCTATTAAAAATCGTTTCTGTTTCGGCTTTTTCTTTAAAATTAATTATTGTTTTATCACCGTTATCGTTTGAAATAATCAAAAAGGGTGGATGATCTGAATGAATAAACAAGCGGCTTTTACCAAAGCTATCAAGGCTGAAGAATCCTTTCTTAACTGTTCCAAAACTAAAGCCGTTTGTCCGCATTTTTATAACAGGCAGTGTATCTATAAGTTTAACATAGTCTACCTCAGCAATAGAAATCTCAAATCCGTACATACCCGAAAATCGGACTGAATCATTTTTATAGATCACCTTTGAAGACATAGAACCATAGGTTAATAGTCCAATAGTAAATACAAATATTAATCCGAAAATCAAATAGATAAGTTTTGTTTTCTTATTCTGATTGTGGTCAAATTTTTGTGCCTGTATCACTAAAACAATTGGTCCAGCTATTGTAGTCAAAAGGATCATTGAATTAGCAATCATAATGAGTCCTATCCATTTGAACACATAAAATCCGACAATAATTACTAATCCAATAGTGATGAACCCATTGCGCATAAAAGTTGATAAGCCTTCAATGTCCACATTTTTCTTTTGCTCTTTTGACATCGTATTGTACCCAGCAATTAATTCAGGCACAGATTTTACTAAAAATCCAATTCCGATGAATAGTAAACCAATTATTAAACTTGTAACTTCCACAATGTCTTTATTTTAAGGAGTATCCTATACTTTAATTGTTGATCTTTTTTTTATTCACATATTTAAGATACATATTCAGCATACAAAGTTTCAAAAATTATATACAAACAATTCACCTATTGAAAAATTTATCTACCTGCCATTTGGCAGGATTATTTTTTATATAATTGGCAATGATATGGTATGATTTTTCATCACGAATAATGTGTTCGTAATAATTCCGTTGCCACAATTTTCCATCAAACGGTTTCCATCCCAAATTTTTCACCGCACGGATATATTCGTTTGTTGTCATCGTTTTGAACCATTGCACCACCCGATGTAGGGACGAACCTACGTGTTCGTCCAGAATCGGTTGTTCATCCAGAATCGGTTTTTCATCCAGAATCGGTTGTTCGTCCAGAATCGGTTGTTCGTCCAGAATCGGTTGTTCACCCGAAATCGGTTGTTCACCAAATTCTGTATCAGTAGCGGTGTCAGGACCGACCTGTATGTCTGAGCTCGGCAGCCCGATATTTTCTATCACACAATGAAAATGATTGGGCATTACAATCATTTCATGGCATTTGATATCCTGAAATTTATTTTGCAATTCATAATACCATTTTTTCACCATTTCACCCGCATCGTTCAATACCATTTCTCCATTGATTACATTCCCAAACAAACACTTTCGGTTTTGTATGCAAATGGTAATAAAATACAATCCCGCCTTCGAATAATCATAGCCTTTGAGGCGTATTGACCTGCGGTGGTGTATGTTCGGGTTGTATTTGTTCATCTGGTAAAATTTATTCTCATTAGTTGTTTGGGTAAAACATTATACTATCGTAGTGAATTCTAGTAGTGGATGTAGGTCTGGAAAGATAATCTATGACCAGCCAAAATCCGGAGCAAACCAAAGAGATATTCAAGCACAAAACCACAAGCAGCCGAAACATATATCAAGAAAATTAGCGTAAGTACAACATGCTCGTAATCCGTAGTATCCGTACTGTTATGGAGTTTGTCTGTGGCTTGCTTAAGAGTTTTTTTTAATTCCAAAATACCCACTCATAAGTTTTCTGTAGTCTCTATCTTTTAAGCGTCAAAGTTAAAGCTTTAAATCCTACATTAATTTGTCAGCCCATGTTTATTGTCGAGCAAGGTCTTTATACAAAGTCGGATATGAAATAGTCGAACCTAAGAAAAAGCATAGTTAAGATACTGATTTTAAGACTTTTCCGTAAGATTTGATTAGTATGATTGATAAGTAGGTATCAAATTTTCCTGAAGACCTTATATTAATCCGGTATTAGCTGTGGTAGCTAACCGGATTCGCTCAAACAAAAGATTGTTTTCTATATTTTTTGAATGACTCCATTATTTTATCTTGGTTGGTTTAAAATAGGAGTTCAGTTCTTGTCCGTGTATAAACTAGTTATATTTGCAATGATTAAAATCTTTTTCAAATTTAAAGAATCTTTTCATGAAAAACAGGATCATTGAGTCTCTTATTCTTGCTTTAGGCTTGACAGCAATGGGTTTTTTCATTCAGAGTGGGATACATAGTTTTTCCTTACGCGACCGTGTGGTAACAGTAAAAGGCTTGGCTGAGGCAGAATTTCCTGCTGATAAAGTGATCTGGCCAATTGTTTATAAAGAAGCGGGTAATAATTTGTTAGCACTTTACGATAATCTGCATTCAAAAAATGAGATTGTTATTTCATTTCTACAATCCAACGGCATAGAGACTGATGAAATAACTATCTCAGCTCCCGTAGTCTATGATATGCAGGCCGAACGATACAGCACCAACACAGCCGTTTATAGGTATAATATTACTTCGGTTATCACCATTAGCTCCGATAAGGTTGATTTGATCCGAAAGTTAATGAGTCAACAGGCTAGTTTACTTCAAAAGGGGATTGCTGTAACCAGTGATTATCAATATAATACAGAATTTATTTTCACACGTCTCAATGAGGTAAAGCCTCAGATGATAGAGGAGGCGACAAAAAATGCTCGTGAAGCCGCCATAAAATTTGCTGAAGATTCCGACAGCAAATTAGGTAAAATAAAACGAGCCTATCAAGGGCAGTTTTCTATTACTAACCGAGATGAAAACACGCCTCACATCAAAAACATACGGGTAGTAACTACGATCGAATATTATTTGAAAGACTGATGCCTCAGCTGCTTATTATAGAGTGTGCCGCAATTTGCAAGATTCTTTTTATGCTACTTTATTGGCAAAAATAATTGGCAACCAGGATCAATAAAAAAAACTGCCTTTTCAGGCAGTTTTTTTTGTTTATTATCTAGCTCCTACACCTATGAGTTGATGAAGGTATCAGAGAAAGAAATCAGGTATTATTTTATATTGAGTTTTGCTTTCACATCGGCGGTGAGGTCGTTTGCACCAGTGCCAATATGCAGCAATACACCAGTTGCGGCATCAAGGATATAGGCATAACCTTTTTCTTTTCCTACATCTTCAATAGCTTTTTTAACTTTATCTATCAGAGGAGTAAGTAGCTCCACCCGTTTTTCTCCATATTCTGCTTCGGCATTCTGGTTGAAGTCTTGGATACGATTTTGCAGGTCAGTAATTTCTTTTTCCTTTGATTGTTTGATGAGGTTGGACATGGTCGCCATATTATCCTGATAATCCATCACCTTTTTCTGGTATTCACCCATCATGGTACGCAATTCGTCTTCAAGTTGCTGTTCAAAAGTTCTCAGTTTATTTTCTATCTCAGTTCTTTCGGGCATCAGGTTCATAATTTCGTTTGAGTCAACGTGCCCTATTTTAATGGTTTGTGCCTGTATTGCTCCTGTCAAAGCAAAGAGTGTCACAAAAAGAAGTGATCGGGTTAATGTTTTCATTTTTAGATCAATAAGTTAAAAATTATTTTGTGCAAAATTATAGTATTTTTCCATTCAACCGAACAAATTACGAAATAAGATTTTATCGTATGCTTATCGTCTTTGTCTGTCTTCTTTTCTTACGGTTTGCATTACCGTACCCACCTGATCCAGAACCTCATCGCTTAGGTCTAAACGTGGGTTGGCATAAAGCATGGTAGCGCCGGAGGCTTTATCAAAAATAAAGGCATAATTTTTTGTTTCAGCTATTTCCATCATCGCATTATAAATTTTTTCTTGAATAGGCTGTACTAGCTCAGCTCGTTTCTTGAACAGGTCTCCCTCGGCTCCGAAATACTTCATCTGAAGGTCTTTGGCTTCTTTTTCCTTTTGCAGTATCTCATCTTCACGTTTGCGTTTCAGATCAGCCGGAAGCAGCACTGCTTCTGTTTGATACTCTTTATACATTTTTTCTACCTGTTCGTAAATTGCACTTACTTCTTTTTCCCATTTCTGTGAGAGAGCATTCAGTTCATCCTGTGCATCTTTATACTCTGGGATGTTGTTCAGTATATATTCGGTGTCAACATAGCCGATGCGTTGACTTTGTAGCTGTGCCTGTGCGCTGAACGAAACACCTATGATCAGTATCATCAGCCAGGCTGTAAGTTTGATATGTTTCATTTTTCTATATTTATAGGATATATTATCTTCCTTAGCAAAGAGTTTGCCATTTTTTTTAATCGATAGATTGATTGATGGAGAAATGGAACTGGCTACCACCAGCTGAGGGCAATCCGGTAACTGTATCGAACCCATATCCCCAATCTAATCCTAACAGTCCGAACATAGGCAAAAACACACGTACTCCAATACCAGCAGCCCGTTTCACATCGAATGGATTAAATCCTTCAAATCCAAGCCATGCATTTCCGGCCTCTGCAAATGCTAACCCATAGATAGTAGCACTCGGGTTCAACGAGAAGGGATACCGCAGTTCAAGAGTGTAACGTGAATAAATATTACCACCTATGTTCCTGTCTTGGTAGTACTGTGGTGTGATAGTTTCATTGGCATAGCCTCTCATGGCAATAATTTCGCGACCATCGAGGTTGTTATATCCTGACAGCCCGTCGCCACCTAAGAAGAAACGCTGAAAAGGAGTGATACCGATAGTAGAGTTATAAGCTCCAAGATATCCAAACCGAAGACGGGTAGCAAGCACTAACTTATTCACTGCTTCAAAATACCAGGACGTATTTACTTTCCATTTATAAAACTCCACCATTTTAAATCGGTCGTTTTCGTCCATAGCAGCATAATCTTTATTGCTCAACAATGAATATGGAGGTGTTACTTCCAAAGAAAGTGAGAAATCGGAGCCTGAGCGTGGATATATAGGCTGACTAATGGAATTTCGTCCGAAGACTATGTTATAGCTCAGCACATTGAATGAACCTGTTCCATTGCCCACTTTAAAAAGTGGATAGTTATTCAACTTATATTTCATCAGGTTGACAGCCTGAAACAGTGTAAAGAAGTCGTCGGGCCATGTAAGGCGTTGCCCTATTCCAAAAGTAAGGCCATTTATGATAAAAGAGTATTTATTGGTATCCGATTTAATTGGGTTAGAGAATCGTGAATGATAATAAGATATTGTCAATGAGGTAGGTTTCCGTCCACCTAACCAAGGCTCGGTAAATGAAGCGCTGTAATTCATCAAGCCCCTTCCGTAGGTTTGAAACCTTACCGAAAGTTTTTGCCCATCTCCGGAGGGTATAGGTCTCCATGTTTCTTTTTTCAACACATTTCTAAAGGAGAAATTATTGAATGACAATCCTATAGTGCCTATTAGTCTGCCATATCCCCATCCTCCCTGTAGCTCGATCTGGTCGGCAGAAGTCTCTTCGACTGCGTAATTGATATCTACTGTTCCATCCGAGACATTAGGTTGTATATCAGGTGCAATAGTTTCCGCATCGAAATATCGCAGATTAGCTAACTCTCGTGTGGTTCGTATGACTAAATCCCGGCTGAACATATCGCCCGGACGCGTGCGTAACTCTCTGATCACCACGTGGTCGTTGGTCTTGGTATTACCGCTCACCCCTACATTGCTGATACGTGCCTGCTTGCCTTCACGTATGCGTATCTCTAAGTCAATAGAATCGTTTTCAACAAGTATCTCAACCGGATCGGCATTGAAAAACAGATATCCATCGTCCATATATACCGAACTGACATCAAATCCATTAGGATTATAATGCAGGTTTGTTTCAAGTAATTCTTTGTTATACACATCACCGTTTTGTATCCCTAAGATATTTCCTAAAGTCTTATCGTCATACTTGGTGTTTCCGACCCAGGTGATGCTTCGGTAGTAATATTGATTTCCTTCATGCACTCTGATCCTGATACCAATATTATTTTCGTCTATTCTGTAAACCGAATGATCAACCACTTGTGCATCGCGATATCCTTTTTGGTTGTACTTCATCACTATTTTTTTCAGGTCGTCATCCAGATTGGATTCGATGAATTTAGAGCCTTTGAGGATACGTATTTTAAAGTTATCAAGAAAATATGATTCGGTACGTTGCAGAGCTCGATACGGTTTGAGTGTGGCCACATCTTTGACAAGATTCACAGCGAGTGGTCCTAAAGGATTCAACGGATTGAACACACCTTTTTCCTTGGTTTCTTTCATGGCAGACCTGATTTGTTCGGCAGTAAGTTCATCGTTGTCTTCAATCAGTATCTCTTGTATCTTCACCTTATTATTTTTTTTGATAAGGATATTCAGGTCCACATAATTCTCTCTTGATGCATCCGGTGTTTGTTTCAGCTGTACTTCGGTGTTGAGAAATCCCTTTTCGGCAAAATGTTGTTGAATAATATTTCGTGTACGCACAAAAAGGTGTTCGTTAGCTACATCTCCTCTACTTAGGTTTATCTTTGAGCGTATGTCATCGGCTTCTGATTTTCGTACCCCTTCAAAGGAGAATTTTGATACCCTTGGCCTTTCTTTGAGGTTGATAACCAAAAATATCAGTCCTCCTTGTATATTATCAGCTGAGATACTGATTTGTTCAAATAATCCCTGATCCCAAAGTTTCCGTATGGCATCGGTTATTTTATCCCCCGGCACCTTGATTCGTTCGCCTACTTTCAAGCCTGACAGCATGACAATTACGTTCTGATCTAAATATTGTATGCCTTGCACTTGTATTCCTCCAATTTCATAATCTTTTGGACGTGAATAGTCGAATGGTGACAGATCGGAATCGAGTGATATCTGTGTAAAGGCAGGTATTGAGGGTATCAGGAGACTAACTGACAGCACTAGTAAGTAAGTGGTTACTATATAACGGTTTGATTTTTTCAGCCTCATTCCTCTTTTTTTACGTTTTGAATTTGTTCGCTTGTCTTACCAAATCTCCTTTCTCTGTGTTGAAAATCCAGTATAGCTTCATACAGGTCATCTCTACGAAAGTCGGGCCACAGAGTTGGAGTGAAGTAAAGCTCTGCATAAGCAATTTGCCATAACATAAAATTGCTGACTCGCATCTCGCCGCTAGTTCGTATCAACAGCTCCGGATCGGGCATATTATATGTTTCAAGCAGTCGTTCGATGCATCTTTGATCTACCTGATCGGGTATTATCTTTTGTTGAATTATTTCGTTAGCTAATTTTTTTGCTGCTTCAATCAGTTCCCATCGGCTTGAATAGCTAAGCGCAAGGGTCAATGTCATTCGGCTGTTTGATCGGGTATCATCAATTACTTTCAGCAAATGTTTTCGGTTTCGCATTGGCAGGCTGTTCAGGTCGCCTATTGCATGAAGTCGGATATTGTTCTTGTTTAGTGTTACTACTTCTTCTTTGATAGTTTGCAGCAATAGTTGCATCAATGCATCGACTTCCAGTTTTGGTCGTCCCCAGTTTTCGGTTGAGAATGCATACAAGGTCAGGTATTCGACTCCTAATTCAGCAGCTGCTTCAGCGGCTTCACGCACGGCTGTGATGCCATTCTGGTGCCCGAAGATACGATGCTTCCCATGCCGTTTAGCCCATCGCCCATTGCCATCCATAATGATAGCAATATGACGGGGCAAACGGTTGACATCTATTTTCTCTTTCAGGCTCATGTAATGAAGTCTAATAATAGCGATTCTTGAAATTATTGCAAGGATATTTTTTGAACAGCACAAACTTATAGGTAAGCGAAATAGTAGTGAAGCTGGTCCAGTCGTTATTACCTGCATCGTTGATAGCGCCCGGCACATCGCCGTCTAAAGTATCGGTGAAAGTTTTGTTCATACGCCATTCGGCTGATGCACCTAATCGCTCCGATAAGCTGTATTTTACGCCTAAACCAAAAGGAAATATAATAGGCTCATTATCCAGTCTATGCGTCATTGCACCTATACCACCAAAAATATACGGGCTTATAAAATCTTTCTCGCTTCCGGTAAAATAATCGTAAAAATTAAATTCGGCTACGACTGATATGGTCGATATTTCAGCCGTTATTGGTTCTACAGGTGTATCAGGCAATGTGCGCGCATAGGTAGCATCAAAGGCATATTGTCCCATAGTGAATGTGCTTGTAAACGCCCAGCGTGTGCCGGCATTATAGCGTGCCAATAAGCCATATACAGACCTTAGCTGATAATAAGGTATAGCCGGATTAAGGTCGCCGTTATAATAAGAAATCCCACCTGTAACGCCCGTTTCAAGGGTCTGTGCATGCACGCATATCAAAGGTGTCAGACCAAGCATGCTGAATAAGATTAATTTTCTCACCATAAATTATGTCCTCAATCGGGCTAAACTAAAAAACTGTGATAATCCTCCAATGTAACGCATACTATTTTTACTATCAGCCGGCAAATTTATCAAATAAATCCTTGTAAATCTCTTAGTTTCTAACATCTAATCCCCACATTAATTTCTCACGTATAGTTCCAAAGAAATTTTTTCCTTCCATCTTTACCAGATTCATTCCAAAGCCTGCTTTGCGTACGACCACATCTATTTGCTGTTCTACTACTGCCGTTCTGGAATCCATACTCAATCGATATCGTTTGTTTCTTCCTGTTACTTTCAACCGTATGTTACTATTATCGGGAATAACGATAGGGCGTACACTTAAATTGTGTGTGGCTATAGGTGTAATCACAAAATTAGGAGCTTCGGGTACTATGATAGGTCCTCCCGCGCTTAATGAATAAGCTGTTGAACCGGTTGGTGTAGCAATGATCAGGCCATCAGCCCAATAGGAATTTACAAACACCTCATTGACAAACACCTGTATCACTATCAGGGAAGCATCTTCATGCCTGAAAATTGTTAGCTCGTTCAGGCCATAATTCAAATTACCAAACAAATCGGCTGGCTGCTCCAACATCAGCAGGCTACGCGTTTCCAATGTATAGCGTTGATTAAAAATAGCCTCAATAGCTTGAGCCACTTCCTGACGAGAAACGCTGGATAAAAATCCCATACGTCCGGTGTTGATACCTAAAACAGGTATGCCGCTTTCACGTACTAAAGGCAGTGTATCCAACAAAGTGCCATCACCGCCTACCGAAAATAAAATATCGGTGTCAGGAGCAAGATCAATATGAGAATGAAAAACACTGATACGATCGGATAATGGCATCGCCAAGCTCAGCTTTTCAAAATAGGAATGATACATACTCAAACGCACATCATGCGCTAACAAGGCATCCCACATCGACTTGAAAAAAGGCAGATGATCATCTGAAAAATTTTTACCGAAAATTGCGATATTCATAGCACGAAATAAGTGTACAAGATTAATAATTAACCTATTAACAAAAATATTTTTAACATAATTTAGTCTATATAGGAGCTACAAAATGGATATAAAAGCCACCCAACCCTAATTGGTTAATGGAATATTCAAACCGCCATACCAAATCGTAATAGGTAACCAGATCGAGGCCTATTCCTGTTCCGGCCAACAGTCGATTTTGAAGTGTATTGGAAGGATCGGGCCTGGCATGGTAAGAATAGCCAACATCAAATAAAAGATTCAGGTATGCAGCATAATGTATCTTACTGAATTTCTCAAATTTCAAAAAATTAAACGTATGTATGCGTGGTTTGATGAGTTCAAATTTCAAATTACTTTTCAGCAATGCAAATGCAGTACCATCTATTACATACAATTCATTAGAACGTACCAAATCATTGTTAAAGCCTAACCCTCTTTGCATAAAGTAGGGTTCTTGTTTATCTGTAGCATACTTGAGTGTGGCCGAGGCAGCCCAATACCAGCGTTGATTGATAGGTCGATAAATATCGGCTGTAGTCTTGGCAATAAAATAATCGGGCTCGTTTTTCAAAAGGCCTAATCCTTTTTTCACTAGTTCCACATCCAAATAATGTCCATTCAACGGATAGGGTCGGGAATCGCGATAGTCGTGTTTGAAAAGATAATACAACTGTATCATCTGAAACTCGGAAACGGCTCCTTTCAAAAAATTCGGGTTTAGTACGGCCAAGGTATCGGCAAATTTATGCGATTCAAACCCTATAGTAAGGTTATGATGGTTATGAATCCCATCTCTATAGGAGACCAACAATTTCACATAAGTGTTTTGCCGGGCATAGCTGTCTGGATTTCGATAATAAATCTGTTTATTATTTTCTGTTTTATAGGGGACTTCCCTGCTAAGCATTCTTCCGGCCTGTATTCCCATTCCAAGGTTCTGTCTTTTTGTCAGATATGGAATTTCGTACTGCAGATAATAATTTTGGTTGTATCCGGCTCTTAGCAACACCTTTAGTATTTCCATGCGGCCTCTGAAGTTGTTATAGGTAAGGAAAAAGCCGTAATTAGCTCGATGCAGGTCTTTAGTCTCCCACCACACATTGAAATTGCGCTCGGCCAACTCTAAAATGGGTAATGGCCATAGATACCAGCGTTCGAGTACGTCTACCATGATATCGATTTGATCGGATGAGGCCGAATGATGAATGGTATCGATACTGACAAAATTAAATAATGAACGGTTCAATAAGTTTTGCCTGCTTTTCACTCTGGCATAGCACAGTTCCTGCATATTCAGTGTATCGCCTTCGCCAAATCCCAACTCCCTAAGAATGATATGATCCCGTGTGATCTGGTTGCCTTTCAGAAAAATACGGTCAATGATCATATGCTGCTCCTTATCGGCTAAGAGGCAACTATCCAGGATACTGTTATTGTGTCCATTAGTTTTTTGTGCGACCGCCGGTTCAACCAATACAACAAGCCATGCGATATAATACAGTAGTCTCCTCATGGATTCAGATACTTCATCAAGGCATCGTAACGTTTTCTAAGGTCATCTATATCATCATTTGCATCAAAATAAGCCATAATGGTATAGTTGAAACGGACAAAGGTTTGTATGAGTGCCGACACATCTTTTTTATTCAGTTTCAGATGAACCTGCATCTGCATCGTATCTTTTTCAGAATGGATAAACAGGCTCAGAATTTTGGTATCGTTGGATTCGACTATGCGGGCTATCTCTGATAACACAAAATCATTGACACTCATTTCCAATACAATGATCGCACCGGGCTCTTGCACGGATAGTGATGAGGCAAAATGCGACAAGAGTGTAGGCAAGGTAATTGCACCAAGATAATGTTCGTATTGATTTACTACAGGTATCAGGCTAAGTTGATTTTGAAACATAGTTTTCAGCACTTCATATATATGCTGGTCTTCAAACACATATGGCTTTACCAATGAGAGGGCATGATTACCAAGTGCTTCATCAAAATCATTGAGACTGTATATATCTTTTTCAGATATCAGTCCTAGAAAAATCTGGTCATTTACTATTGGCATATGCATCACTCTGAAATCTTCCATCCATTCAAGAGCTATGCGTCCGGTATCGCTTGTTTTAAGCGGCATAATTCCGTCTGTAATCAACTGCCTGGCAATCATGATCAATGGATTAAATATTAAAAATCTGTTGTTAACATATGCAAATAATTCTTATATCGAAATTCTGCTATCTCACCTTTTTCCAATGCGTTACGTACGGCACAATCGGGTTCATGGCGGTGTGTACAATTTGCGAACCTGCATTGGTCCATCAGTTGTCTCATTTCGGGAAACCGCTGCGCAAGTATTTCAGGCTCAAAATCATATAATCCAAACTCATTTATTCCCGGTGTATCGATTATCCATCCTCCAAAGCGTAGATGAAACATTTCCGCAAATGTAGTAGTATGCCGCCCTTTACGAGTCAGAGAACTGATAAGCCCAGTTTTCAAATCAAGATCAGGGTCAATCGCATTAACCAAAGCCGATTTTCCAACTCCTGAATGACCAGAGAGCAAGCTTCGTTTGTCCTTCAGCAACGATTCAAATACATCTAAATTGATCTTTTTCAATGCTGAAACCTGAATGACTTGATATCCAATATCCTGATATGTTTTTTTCAGATTACTCAACCGATCCATCTGAGTTGTATTATAAATATCGATTTTGTTAAAGACCACTATGGCAGGTATATGATAGGCTTCGGCAGTTACCAAAAAACGGTCAATAAAACCTGTAGTAGTATGAGGTTCGGCTATAGTTGCAATCAGAACGGCCTGATCTAAATTAGCTGCTATGATATGTGCAGCACTTGATAGTTTAGTTGCTCTCCGGATGATAAAATTTTTACGCTCGTGTATATGCGTAATAACTCCTGTATCCCGTTCAGGTTCCATTTGAAAGCTTACTTCATCGCCTACTGCTATAGGATTAGTTGTACGCACTCCTTTCAGGCGATATCTCCCGCGTAGGCGACATTCGATTGTTTCTCCATTTGGCTGATACACGGTGTACCAGCTTCCGGTTGAACGTATCACATATCCTTGCTTTATCACTCCCATTTCAGTATGCAAAAATAACAGCTTCAATCAATTTCTGATGGCTGAACACATCTTTTGCCTCAAAAGCTGTTGCATTTCCTTTCAACCCATGCTATCTTACTGGCTTACTGCCAATATAGCCAACAAACGTAAGTATGAAAGTTTTATTTGTCAGTATCGAAATAAATCCATGGTTTATGTTCTGGCATAGGTTGTCTGAACTGCAGCGGTATTTTTTTTACCGGATGGATAAATTCTAATCCGAACGCATGTAATGCAATGGCTGGATAATCTAACGATCGTTTATCGCCATATTTCAGATCGCCTGCAATGGGTGATCCAAGAGCGGCTAATTGAGCTCGAATCTGATGATGACGTCCTGTTAACAGTTCTATTTCAATAAGATGAAACGAATCTGACGATGCTACCAGACTATAGGTCAGCAAAGCTTTTTTAGCTGCCTTATCTTCTTGGTCGGCGACGTAAGATTTATTTTGTGTTTCATTCTTTTTAAGATAATGTTCCAACAGTCCTTGTGGTTGCGCAGGTTTGTTTCTGACTATCGCATAATAGTATTTTTTAAAGTCTCTTTGTTGTACCATGGCATTCATCCGTGTCAATGCTTTACCGGTCTTAGCGAATACTACTAATCCGCTCACAGGCCTGTCAATGCGATGCACTAACCCGGCAAATACATTACCTGGCTTTGAATAACGTACTTTCAAATACTGCTTCACCTTGTCAACCAAAGGAATATCGCCGGTTTTGTCACCTTGTACGAGTTCGCCGGCATATTTATTTACAATCAATAGATGATTGTCTTCAAATAGAATACGTTCACTGAATGTAGCAGGCATGTAAGCTACTTAGTATTGTTCCTTTTCGTTAGGAAAATCAACAGTTTTTACATCTTTGATATAGGTATTTACCGAGGTTTTTATTTCATCGTACAGATTATGATACCTACGCAAGAATCGGGGTGAGAACAGCTGGTTGATGCCTAACATATCGTGCAGCACCAATACTTGTCCATCTACTTTGCTTCCTGCTCCTATTCCAATTGTAGGTATTTTAAGAGATTCGGTTACTTCGGCAGCTAACTGGGCTGGTATTTTTTCCAATACTATCCCGAAGCAGCCTGCTTCTTCCAACAGTTTCGCATCATTTCGCAGCTTCTCGGCTTCCTTTTCTTCTTTGGCTCTTACTACATAGGTACCGAATTTATTGATACTTTGTGGTGTAAGTCCAAGATGTCCGAGTATAGGGATTCCGGCAGTGAGTATGCGGTCAACCGATTCTAATATCTCCTCCCCTCCTTCTAACTTCACCGCATTAGCACCTGACTCTTTCATGATTCGAATAGCCGATTGCAGAGCCTCTTTAGAGTTGCCCTGATACGTACCAAAAGGAAGGTCAACAACAACCAATGCTCTATGCACAGCACGAACCACTGATGAGGCATGGTAGATCATTTCATTCAGGGTAATGGGAAGGGTGGTTTTATGACCGGCCATCACATTCGAGGCGCTGTCGCCTACCAAAATCACATCAATGCCAGCCTCATCCAATATCCTGGCCATAGAATAATCATAGCCGGTAAGCATTGCAATTTTTTCACCCCTTTGCTTCATTTCCTGCAACACATGGGTAGTGATCTTGGGAATATCACTCGATAAATACATGTCTGATATATTTAGATCATAATAAGATTATGATGCAAAAGTAAATAATCTAATCAGCCAGCATACCGAAAACTGATGGATTAATCTCTTAAAATGAATTTATAGCCCCTATTGATCAAGAAATTATATTTTTGCACAAATTAATCAGCTTATGGACATGCGCAATCCGTTTTTATTTCTTTTTTTTAGTTTGTTGCTTTTCTTTAGTGCATGTAGTACCGATGTAGATAATTATGCCGACTACAAAGATGTCACTATAGTTTATGGATTGCTTGAAACCGATAAGGATACGACCTATATAAAAATCACCAAAGCATTTCTTGGCCCTGGTAATGCGTTAGTGTTTGCTCAAAACCCTGATTCAAGCAACTATTCTGGCAAGCTTGATGTAAAGCTGATAGGTAAACAGAACAGCAACACCTTGCCAGCTATCACTTTAGATACTATCACCATCAAGAACAAGCAAGCCGGCGATTCTATCTTCTATTTCCCCGAACAAAAACTTTATTACACTACTGCCCCTATATATGCCGATGCACAATATACTCTTGAGATCAATAAAGGTTCCGAAATTATACGGGCCCAAACTGTAGCTGTCAAAGATTTTTCAGTACTCAAACCTAACAATCGTATTAATTTTGCAGCTACAACAACAGTTGCTATTCAATGGAATACAGCTGAAAATGGGAAACGGTATGAGGTTCAGCTTGTGTTTTATTACGATGAGCTTCACCAGGGAACAAGCGATACTATTCACCAATCGATGACCTGGAAGATGGGTACCAAGACTGCCGATCGCTTAGATGGCACAGAAAAACTTGAGATCAACTATTTGGGTGAAGCATTTTATAGCAGGTTAAACAGCGAGCTCAAGCACGACCCTAATATCAGGCGTTTTGCCGGCCCGGTTGATTTAATAATCAGTTGTGCTGGCGACGAACTGAACACCTATATTGATGTGAATGCTCCCAGCAACAGCATCATACAAGAGATACCAGAATATACCAATATTGAAAACGGCTATGGTATTTTCTCGTCACGCAAGATATTGGTTAAAAGTTATTTGCTATCAGTCCAAAGTGAATTGAAATTGGTTCAGAACCCTGATTGGGGCTTTGAGCTGAGACCCTGATACATTCAACTAGTCTATAACTTCCATCTCAATTGCAGCTTCGCCTCAGTTCGGGTGTTACCTTCTATGGTTTCTAACCCGCTTCCTATAGTGTGTTGGCCGGCATACCAGGTCTGTGCGACCCTTGCCCATATATCCAGTCTAGGATGAGCTTTGAGCTTTACCATCAGATATGCCCGAGTGCCTTTACCGGCAAACGCAGGTATGGAAAACGCATACAACACATCATTCTCATAAGTGTAAACCCGACTGTCGTATGTATCGCTCTGAAACAAAGCAAACCGCATGCTAAGCTCATAGAACTTATCGGCTGGTCTGTATAACACATCCTGATAAAGTATATATCCAATTGAGGCAGGCTGATCAGTTTTTTGATAGTGGATAAGCTCCGCCCGGTTTTTAAGTATCCAATCCGAACCAAGTAGATAATTGATGTGAAAGCGATAGGTGTTTTTCTGATATGGTGTAACAAAATCAATAAAGTTCCAGGGGTCTTTGTCGTTAGCCATTTTATTTTTAGAGCGAAACCGCAGATACGCATCGGCTTTTCGACTTAGCCTACGTTCTATCTGTACGTAATAATCAACTCCATAGCTGGGTGCATCAGTTGCAAAACGCAGCCATGGAAACACAAAATAGTCAGCAAAAGCAGTTAAGTTCCAGCCACCAGGGATTCCTGCCGAGATACTGGTAAATATTCCTCTTTCATTATTAGGCAATGTGCCTTCGGAAAAGGCAGTACTAAAAAGATTTTGATAATTTTTTTGATAGTCGCGATATGCCATTGCAATCTGTACAAAACCTGCTGGCTGTGCCATAAAGCCGGCTATTGCTGCCATACCTCCATTATCACTTCGACCTAACTCTCCAAAAAGTATCATCCTGGAAAAAACCACCCTATAATCCAGGCCTTGATTAAAGAGTTTGTTTCCCATGAACCTGAATTGGTTATACGGGACTATGCGCGGTATAAGCGATGCACTCAAAACGGTCTGATGCATAGTATAACCTATCTCTATTCTCTGCAACCTATATGCTAGTCTTGCCCCATAGAGTTGTTGGTTAATGCTACCCTTTTTCAGTAGCTCGTTCACGGTCCGGTGTAATCCGGTTTCTACCAGACTTGTGATTGTATGCACCTCGCTTGAAACTGAGTCGATAACAGCAGCACTGGCGTCAATGTTTTTATTGGAATAGAAGGCAGTGAACTCAAAGGGTTTCCAACCAAATGTAGCTGCCGCACCTCTGAAAAATAGATTTTCATTCACCGATGTATTTGGCTTGACACCTTGTCCGTACCGTAACACATCCGACGGATCGGTTGATTTCCCAAAAGCCAGCCCTGACCACATCGTTAACCCCTGACCGAAAGCTAAATGATAATCACCCAGGGCCAATGCTTTAACAGGTCCCAAATCTTTTACGAAAAAATGAGCTGAATAAAAGTCAAATCCCGAGCGTAGGCTGTTGCCCAGTATTCGTTGAAGGGAATCTTCCACTTGTCGGGCAAAGAAAACTTCTCCCGGATCTTTTTCCATAGTGATACCTGCGCGTATTCTGTTTCTATAGTTAAAAGCATATCGGGTATAATATTTTTGCGGACTACCGAGATACCTTGAATTAGGGCGTGCCCAAAGTGCCGAATCATCTATTGGCAGATATCCTTGCTTTTGCTCTAATACCTGCTCCACCCTCATCAAAACCTGATGACGCCCATAACGTACTACATTCTTAGGCTTGATTTTCTGAGCCCGTTGAGGCAATTCAAACCTCAGCAAAGGGCCTATCAGCCGGATGGTATTGTCATCTAATCCTCCTACAAACTCTAACTCGTAAATAGAAAGTATAGCACCAAACTCACGTATATAGCTTATCAAGCTTTCTAATTGAAAAGGAGTTAACAGGTATATGTCCAACAAAGCTTCCAGCTCAGGGCTATTCACATTAACTGGATTATCGGCGTAATTGAAATAAGTATCTACTAGATCAGTGAAATCGATATTTTCTTCTAAATCTTCTGCGATAGCCTCCAACTGCGACATCAGCTGATCGCTCAACTGCATACGGGTAGTATCGGAGACCTGAGCAATCAATTGTAGATTGAAAGACAACAAAAGTAATGTCAGTCCACTTAAAAAAAATCCAGCTTTCCTATATGGACGCATGTCAGTTTGATTTTTTAGGGAATGTATATATCAGACCGGCTTGTAGGCTGGCACCTAAAACAGGATGCAACTCCGCAGCTATATCAAAGCTGAATGCGTTGAGCAGCAAACCGGTGCCAAAGGTTACGATACCCGGGTTCACTCCTATTCCCGAGCGTACTACAAAATAAGATGTTACTTCGTACTCGGCTCCAAAGCGAAGATCAGGTTCAAAATCCAATCCCTTACCAAACTCGGCCAACCCAATCAGGGAAGGGGTAAACTTGTATAAAAAACCAAATCGTAATATAATGGGGATCATCTCATTAGTCAGCTTCGATCGTTTCAGATGTGGCAAATTGAACACATAAGCTCCTATACTGAAATTATCGGTTATATCGGCTTGCGCTCCGAGTTCAAAGGTTACACCTTTAAAATGTTCATAATCATCAGCAATATAATGATAAAGATAGTCCAACTGTATTCCAAGGCGATAATTAGCACCAAAAGCGCGTGCGTATGCAATCCCTAACTTGTTTTCGTTGTATAATGAATAGCCGAACTGATTAAAGCTCAATCCCAACACTCCAAAATTCATGGGAGCAGAAACGGCCACACTCTTTAAGCTTAGCTCTTTCATCATAAATCGGCTTTGATAGGCAAATCCTGCTGTAATATTTTGTTGCAATGCAATACCTGCAGGATTGTTTTGGATAGCCCAAAAATCGGTCAATGCAACCGATGCGTTACCCATTGCAGCCGAACGACCGCCTATAGAACCAATACCCTCAAAGGCAAGTAAAGTAGCCGGAAAGAATATGAAGCATACCCATAGAATTTTTGACTTCCACATACAGCATATAGAATTTTGGTTAAAAATACGAAGAAAAACTATTTTTGTACCAAAGGAAATGAGATGGGAAATAACATACTTGATTTTTTACGGCTGCTTGCCGCTAACAATAACAAAGCATGGTTTGAAGAACACCGTGCCTTATATGAGAAGAGACGTCAGGAGCTTATTAGCATTACCGATGCTATAATTTCGGGCATACGCAAATTCGATCCTGATTTAGGGCCTATAGAAGCAAAAAACTGTCTTTTCAGGCAATATCGTGACCTGAGATTCACAAAAAACAAACAACCTTATAAAACGACTATGTCGGTTTATATAGCTAAAGGCGGAAAAAACAGTCTGCTATCAGGATATTATATGCATCTTGAACCAGATAATTGCTTTGCAGGTGGAGGGGTCTATTCCCCCCAAGCGGAGATACTAAAAGCCATTCGAAATGAAATTTATTTCAATCTTGACGAATGGATGGGTATTGTTCAAAACCCAGAGTTTATCAACACTTTTGGTTCACTCACCCAAGAAGAAATGCTTAAACGACCGCCTAAAGGCTTTCCAGCAGACTTTAAAGGGATCGATCAACTCAAATACAAAAATTATGTAGCAACCAGAGGGTTTAATCCAGACATACTGACTACCGAAAAACTTATCTCAACAGCAGTCCAAACATTCAAGACATTATACCCATTACATCGCTTTCTGAATCAGGCAATTGATAATTTCGATGAAGAACCAGATGTGAACACATTATTAATTTAACAAATTTTAACATTGATGCAATTCTGTTCCTGTCTTTTTTGTTTCAAAATATAATTATATTTGCAGTCCTAATTGGTTGGTTGTTTTATAAGTTCGAACTTAATGCCCTTGAGGATTGTTGCCATAATTTAGCACCTCCTCAAGGGCATTCCTCATATATAGGTTTGTCTTTGTTTATAGATCTATGATCAGTCCATCCCATGCCAACGACATATTATCGGGCAGTTCATTTTGTACCTGTTGATGGAATCCCATCAAATGACTGATATGAGTGAAATAGGCTTGCTCTACTTTAAGCTGTCGGGCTACTTCTATAGCTTCGTCCAGAGTAAAATGTGAGAGATGTTTTTCTTTTCGCAGCGCATCAAGGATGATCACCTTTACTCCTTCTAACAGTTTCATAGTTTTATCTGGTATATGATTGACATCGGTTATATACGCAAAGTCTTTCAGTCGAAAACCAAATACTTCCAATCGCATATGCATCACTTTCAACGGAATAATTTCTAATGAGCCTATTTTGAAAGGCGTTTCAGTCAGATCTTGAAACTGGATTCTGGGTACACCCGGATAGGGCTGTTCGGTGAAGGCATAAAAAAACTCTCGCATGATTGCCTGCTGGTCTTTTTTAGTCGCATACACCGTCATAGGTTTTTGACTGAGATAATTAAATGAGCGCACATCGTCTAAACCGGCAATATGGTCTTTATGTGTATGAGTGATCAGTATGGCGTCCAGTTGTTTTACTTGCTGACGAAGCATTTGCTGTCGAAAATCAGGACCGGCATCAATTACAACAGCCGTATCGTTTTCTTCTATCATAATAGACGAGCGAAGTCGTTTATCTTTTTCATCCGTTGAATGGCAGACAGCACAAGGGCAAGCTACTACAGGCACTCCCTGTGAAGTACCGCTACCTAAGACAGTAATTCTCACTATGCTTTTTTTAGACAACCTTAAATCCGCAAGTATAATATTTTTGCTGTGTTGAAAATATTTCAGTTACCATTTCAGTCATATTATTTCAATATTCATTTAGATTTCCACTCTTTTTCTTTCAGTATGATCAATCGGTCAATA
>Ga0265293_10000436_pt1 | contig 100598 bp, 101 predicted proteins | sample Munlanlewell138R_FD_192505 | JGI IMG/M metagenome (GOLD analysis project Ga0265293, IMG submission 192505) | Leachate microbial communities from a municipal landfill in Southern Ontario, Canada - Leachate well 138R | ecosystem: Engineered > Solid waste > Landfill > Unclassified | place... | reverse complement strand
GACCATGCCCATTCGCAACTGGAAGCTTGCACTAAATCGGTTTATTATTGAATTCGAGGATCGCATCAGCGATTACGTATAACCTAGGCGGTTACACAGAATTATTTACACTCTCTGTAAATCACTGAATGCATTCCTGAATTCAAGCAAAGCCGGTCCAATGCCCTTGAGTCCCTGCATACCCTGCCCGATGGCCCCCTGATTGTTTTTAACCAGCTGCTGGATATTGGCACCCGCGTTTTCCACTGACTTCATGGCTTGGCTGGCACTTTGTAAAACCCTGGTGCCCTGCTCGCTGAGCAAGGCATTGCCATTACTGGCCAGATCCCCAATAAACTTCATCGCACCATTAACCTGTTTGACCATTGCCGTCAACTCGGTCAGCAAGCCATCGACACTGGTTTCCTGGGCAGACAGAAAATTGCTTATTTCCTCAATGTTATCAAGCGTATTGCCAATTTTTTCCGCATTCTCATCCGACAAGACATTTCTGGCATTCACAATCAGTTCGGTCAGGTTATACATTAATGACTCACCATTACTTAATAAGGCCATTAAGGCCGAAGGCGTAGCCACAATAACCGGATCCTCATCATCAACACCCAGCAATTCAGGGCTGCCTGGCGAACCTCCGCTAAATTCAATCACTGAAAGACCGGTAATGCCAGTAATACTTAACTTGGCCGTCACATCCTGTTTAATGGGTACATTTGCCTGAATCCTGACACGGGCAAGTACCTTGCGTGGGTCATCGGGGTGCAAAGACAAAGACACCACATCGCCCACCTTGATGCCGCTATACTGCACAGCACTGCCTTTAGACAAGCCGCTGACCCCTTGATTAAATTCAATAATGTAATAACGTGCATTATTGTCAGCACTGGATTTACCCAACCAAAGGGCAAATAACAAGGCTGCCGCCGTACACACAACGGTAAAAATGCCAATCAGCACGTGATGCGCCTTGGGTTCCATTCTTTCTACTCCTGAGACAACGGGTGTCCTGCATGATAGGCCGCCCTTCCACGGGGACCATGAAAATATTCCTGAATCCAGGGATTATCAACCTGCTCTATTTTTTCCAATACATCAACGGCCAATACTTTCTTTTCCGACAAAACGGCAACCCGATCGCAAGCGGTATACAGGGTATCAAGATCATGGGTAACCAGAAAAATGGTTAGGCCCAGGGCATTACGCAAGGTCATGATAAGCTGATCAAAACTGGCAGCGCCAATGGGATCAAGCCCCGCCGTTGGCTCATCAAGAAACAGGATAGCGGGATCCAGCGCCAGGGCCCTTGCCAGCGCAGCACGCTTAACCATACCCCCTGACAGACTGGCCGGATAATCATAGGCGGCTTTGGCGGGCAAACCAGCCAGCGCAATTTTCAAACGGGCAATTTCCTCGGCATCGGCCCGCTTCAGGCCCGCCTGCTCTATTAATGGGAAGGCCACATTTTCAAGTACCGTTAGCGATGAATACAAAGCACCACGCTGAAACAACACCCCAAATTTTTTCTCCAGCCGAGAGCGGTCACGATCAGACAGCTGAAGCAGGTTTTGCCCAAAAACCTTCACCGAACCAGAGGCAGGCTGAAGCAGGCCCACGATAGATCGGAGCAGCACCGATTTACCGGTACCTGATCCCCCCACGACGCCCATGATTTCTCCTTGGTAGACATCAAGGTCAAGATCTTTATGGACAACATGGGTACCAAAACTGTTCACCAGATCCCTGACTTCAATGACAGGCACAGGATTTTCATGCCATTTTCCTACCATCCCATCTCCATGAAAAACAATGCGGCCAAAGCATCAAGCAAAATGACCAGGAAGATACATTGCACCACACTGGAGGTAGTGTGTTCACCCACTGATTGGGCGCTACCATCAACCTTGAAACCTTCATGGCACCCAACCACGGCAATCACAAAAGCAAAAACCGGCGCTTTGGCAATACCAATCCAGAAATGACGGGCCGCCACATTCTCACTGATAATATCTATAAACATGACTGGGGATATATCAAGGCTTAAGGCACAAACCGCCATGCCGCCCAGGATGCCGGAAATCATGCCCAGGAAAGTCAGTATGGGCAGGGAAACCAGCAAGGCCAGCACGCGCGGGATCACCAATAGATAGACCGGATTCAGGCCAGAAGCCCTGAGCGCGTCAATTTCCTCGTTGACCTTCATGGAGCCCAGCTGGGCCGTAAAGGCACTGGCCGTTCTACCTGCCATCAAAATGGAAGTCAGTAAAATAGCAAATTCACGCAAATTGGAAAATGCCACCAAATGCACCGTATAAACGGAAGCACCAAAATCGGCCAATACGGTGGCACCTAAAAAGGCAATAACGGCCCCCACCATAAAAGTGAGCAGCATAACGATAGGTACCGCATTTAAACCACTGGTTTGTACCTGCGCGACCACCGAAGTAAAACGCCATTGACGGGGATGCCAAAGAAGGCGAAACAGGGCTTCAAGTGTTAGCCCTGAAAACCCCAACAATGAAATAAGCTGCCGCCACACAGCGGTAATTGAATATCCTATTTTTCCAAAAAACTGGCTGATTGCACCGGTTTTAGGCTTTTGCATGCCCGCGTTTGTGAGGTCAAGCGCCTGCGCAACTGTTTGGACAAGCGCTTTCTTTTCTGCCGGTAACTGACTGTCTACCAGTAACATCAAACGCGTCTTTTCCTGCCCCAGCAATTGGATCAGCCTGGATGCGCCAACGGTATCAAGCATGCCAAGGCGGCTGCTATCCAGACTGATTTTTTCAGGTAAGGGCTGTTTTTTATACTTGTTTGAGAGTTTTTCCAATGCGACAAAATTATCCAGTGTCCAGTCACCCTGAATACAAAGATAATCACCATCTGCCCGCTGCTCAGTCACCAGAAATTCAGCTTGCATGGGATCCACATTGACAATAACAGTAACGCATTTTACCTTTCACTCACCAAATGGTATTTGCACAGATCTTACTATAATTCATTTCTAAAAACCCAGATCTGACCCCGCCCCGAGCAAAGTTGCCACACCCAGTGCAGCAAAAATACAGGCAGCAATCGTATGAACCAGTTTCATGGGAATGCGGTCAGCCAGCTTGTCGCCAATAAAGACAGCCGGCACATTGGCAATTAACATACCTAATGTGGTACCTATGACGACCATTAATAAGGTCATAAAGTGAGCATCAATGGCAGGTGCTGAATAGTGGGCGGCCATGGCAACCGTGGCAATCTGGGTTTTATCACCCATTTCCGCAAGGAAAAAAGTAATAAGGGTGGCCCCAAATACCCCAAACTTCCCGGCAATATTGGTTTCTTCCTCTTCGATTTTATCGGGAATCATGGTCCAGATGGCCATAGCAATAAATGAAAGACCCAGCACCCAACGCAAAATCTCCGGGCTGACGGCCGATGTAATCCAGCCACCCAAGGCACCAGCCAAACCGTGATTAACAACGGTAGCAACAAGAATTCCAAGAATAATTGGTAGGGGTTTTTTAAAACGGGCAGCAAGAATAAAAGCCAGCAATTGGGTTTTATCACCCATTTCAGCCAGGGCCACCACGCCGGTAGATACAAGAAGCGCTTCCATAAAATACACCTTGGCCGGAAAGAGACGAATGACTACCGCACTCCTCCGGCCAATGTGGAAAGCGCAATAATCAAAGGTCTTGCCAAGTTTTGTAGAAACCGTTTGCGCCATGGCGAATGCCAAGCATGTTGACGCAAACCTCTGGAAACAGAGAGGCTACTCCCCAATGAAGTAAACGGATTCTAGCATGTCCAAGAAATAATAAAAGCCTGTTTTGGCGATTAGACCACACTATTGCCATTTATTTAACTGGAAACCGCAAGGCCTTTCTCGTCAAACAGGCCCTCGAATAAAATCGAGCTTAAATAACGCTCACCAGAATCGGGCAAGATAGCCACAATGACTTTACCTGCATTCTCGGGCAGTTTGGCCAGGCGAACAGCAGCGGCAACTGCTGCCCCACATGAAATACCGGAAAGAATACCTTCTTCCCGGGCAAGACGTAGCGCATATTCGACAGCCTCCTCATTGCCAACCTGCTCTACGCTATCAATCAAGGAAAGATCAAGTACCTCGGGAATAAAACCGGCACCAATACCCTGAATTTTATGTGGGCCAGGCTTGATTTCCTGACCGTTACGGGCCTGTGTAATAACCGGACTTGCCGTGGGTTCTACGGCAACCGACTGGATTTTCTTGCCTTTGGTATTTTTTATATAACGGGTAGCACCGGTAATAGTGCCACCGGTGCCAACACCGGCAACCAGGATATCAATTGCACCATCGGTATCATTCCAGATTTCAGGACCCGTAGTGGCCTCGTGAATGGCGGGATTGGCAGGATTTTTAAATTGGTGAAGCAAGACATATTTAGCCGGATCTGAAGCCACAATTTCCTCGGCCTTGGCAATGGCACCATTCATGCCTTTGGCACCCTCGGTAAGCACCAGTTTGGCACCAAAAGCGGCCAACAGTTTACGACGCTCGACACTCATGGTGTCGGGCATGGTCAGAGTAATGGGAATGCCTTTTGAAGCGGCTACAAATGCCAGCGCAATACCTGTATTGCCACTGGTTGGTTCAACAATTTCTTTTCCGGCGGTCAAAATACCTTTCTGCTCTGCATCAGCAACCATGGCAGCACCAATCCGGCACTTTACCGAATACGCAGGATTACGCCCTTCAATTTTTGCCAGAACTGTTGCACCGGCACCATCGGTTACGCGATTTAATTTAACCAAAGGTGTGCGCCCTATTGCCTGCGCGTTATCAGAAAACCATTTAGCCATACAGATACCCAAAAAAATTGCTGAAAAATTTCAGTTTGAAGATTGAATTTCAAAAAAGTATAGGCCGATTCTTTAAAAAAAAGAACAACTAATTTATTAATTTTATATTACTAAAATTTATATAAAACACATAAAAAATAATGTACAACTAAAACACAAACAACGTAAAGGAGGAAAAATTGGATCTGGAACTTTCAAACAAACAGGTACTTATCACAGGTGGATCCAAAGGAATTGGATTGGCCAGCGCCATTGCCCTGGCCAAAGAAGGTGCCCATATTCACCTGGTTTCGGGCAATGCCCAAACCCTGGCAAAGGCAGCCAACGAATTAAAAACACAAACTGGCACAACAGCACAAACCACGGCAATGGACTTATCCCTTCAGGAAAGCCGCGAACAACTGAGTCCTGTTTTGGAGAACACCGACATCCTGATTAACAATGCCGGGGCCATTCCCGGTGGCGGCTTCAAGGAGGTTGACTCTGCAACCTGGGCCAAAGCATGGGATCTGAAAGTACACGGTTATATAGAATTGACCAGGCTGGCCTTGAATATCATGATGGCAAGAAAATCGGGAGTCATTATTAATGTGATTGGCGCTGCAGGCAGTAACCCCCGCTATGAATATCTGGCTGGCTCTACCGGCAATGCAGCACTGATCGCCTTCACCAAGGCAGTAGGTGGCCATAGCAGCACAGCCGGTGTACGCGTGCTGGGCCTTAACCCCGGCCCTACTAAAACAGATCGCCTGCTAACACTTTACAAATCGCGTGCGCAAGCCAAATTCAATGACCCCGAACGCTGGCAGGAACTGCTTGAGCACCTGCCTTTTGGCCGCCCTGCCGAACCAGGAGAAATGGCTGACATAATTGCTTTTCTGGCCTCGGCAAGGGCATCCTATCTTACAGGAATGGTTATTGAAGCCGATGGTGGCGCCAGCTTTCTGAAATAAGCAAGCGGTTTTCATGTCATTTAAAGCGCTGGAATGAAAACCAGCGCTTTTTTCCTTTAAAACCAATTTCATAAGCAGGCTGCCATAAACCGGTAACTCAGTTATAAAAAGACAAAACGCTTATTAAACGATCAAAACTTGTTAAAAACAAAATAAACTCTTACTTATCAATGGCTTATATAAATATTTCAATCTTATGAAATAGTTATCCACAATGATCTCAACAAAATTTGTGGACAGTTTTAGCCATGTGGATATATTTTCACTGCTTTACATTGCCCTGCCCTTGAGCAGCGCTGTTGTAATTTCAGCCACATGCTTACCCTGGTAATGCGCGCCATCCAGCTCATTTTTACTGGGTTTTCTGGCACCGTCACCCCCTGCAATAGTGGAAGCACCATAGGGGCTGCCACCAGTGACTTCATCAAGGATCATTTGCCCCTGGAATGAATAAGGCAAGCCAACCACGATAAAGCCTTGGTGCAATAGCACAATATGGGTAGACAAAATAGTACTTTCCTGCCCGCCATGCTGAGTGGCGGTAGAGGTAAAGACACTGCCCACTTTACCGATTAAAGCCCCCGATGCCCATAAACCGCCGGTTTGATCCAGGAAGTTTTTCATTTGGGCTGTCATATTGCCAAAACGGGTTGGCGTGCCAAAAATAATGGCATCGTACTCAACCAATTCTGCTGTAGTGGCAATGGGTGCCTGTTGGTCCAGCTTAAAGTGCGCATTGCGGGCAACCTCTTCAGGAACCAGCTCAGGCACCCGCTTAACCACGACCTGGGTACCTGCCACCGCCCGCGCACCTTCGGCAACCGCTTGCGCCATGGTTTCTATATGCCCGTAGGAAGAATAATAAAGTACTAAAATCTTTGCCATGATGATTCCTTCTGTTAAGGTATTTACTGCTGGTTAAACCCCAAACAGGCCAACACATGCTCACACCAAAGCGCTCTTAAAAACCCAATGCCCTGGCCTGCAAATACACAACGAAACTGCATGAACCACAAAGAAACGTACTAACAAAAACAGTATATTATAAAACCGCCCAAATTATACATGGGCAACGCGACCTAATCAGTTAGGCCACCGGGTGCTCATTTTTGGGAGAATCATACAAAGCCCGATGCAAATTCTCACGGGAAATATCCGCCCAGGCTTCTACATCAAACTGCAATTCAAGCATGGCACAGGTAGGCATATAGGCAACCCTATCTGTAAATAAATGGACAAAATCCGTTATCTCAGGGTTGTGACCTACCAGCATGACGTAAGACAAGCCATCATCAAAATCTTTCACGACTTCAAGAATATCACTAGGCTGACAGGCATACAAGCGGTCATTCACGGTAATATTCCGATGCTTGTAGCCCAACGATTTACCAATGGATTTTGCCGTTTCCGCAGTACGCACCGCCGGACTGGTTACCACCAGGTCGGGTTTGACCCCACGATTGGCCAAACGCTCACCCATTTTCACCACATCACGCTTTCCCCTGCCCGCCAATGGACGGATACGATCCGGCAGGGTAGGATCGCTCCAGCTTGACTTTGCATGACGAACCAATAATAAGGTTTTCATTTTTTTATCCTTAATGTTAAATCCTGCCCAAGACTATCATGCCATTGTTTCAGGCAGAGGAATGATCTCAGTGTTGTCATCGGGCGGCAGTGAAAATTTCCCGGCCTTCCAATCCGCCTTTGCCTGTTCTATCCGCTCTTTCCGGGAAGAAACAAAATTCCACCACATATGCCGTGGCCCAAGCGGCTCGCCCCCAAGAAGCATTAGACGGGTGTTTTCCTGCGCCAGCACATCAGGCAAGCTGTCCTTGGCAAAAACCAGCATTTGGCCAGCCACATAAGTCTCCCCCTTTATCTGCAGTTTGCCACTATTAATATAGAGCGCTCTTTCAGGATAAGCCCGAGGCAACGGTACCCGCCTGCCCATGCTGACCTCCATATGCAGGTAAAATAACGGAGAGTGAACCGTTACCGGGCTTTCCAGCCCAAAAACGCTACCGGCAATAAGTCGGGCCCACAGGCCTTCTTCCCTCATGACCGGCAATTCGAACGCATTGTAATGAACAAAGGAAGGTTTGGTTTCTTCATACTCTTCGGGCAAGGCAACCCAGGCCTGGATACCATCAAGCCGCCCTCCGGTAGCACGCATGCCGTCAAAACGCTCTGAATGGCTAATACCTGCACCCGCTGTCATCCAGTTTAATTCACCAGGCAAGATAAGCTGCTTATAACCAAGACTATCCCGATGCGTCATTTCACCTTCGAACAGATAAGTCACGGTAGATAAACCAATATGGGGATGAGGCCTCACGTCACGCTCTTGTGGAATGGGCGCCACCATATCATGAGGACCCATTCGATCAAAGAAAACAAAAGGACCTACCGATCGGCACTTGCGAAAAGGCAACACCCTGCCCACCTCAAATCCACCACCAAGATCATGGCGGCGTGTTTCAATTACGAGTTCTGGCATGATAGTTTTTCCTGTAAAATCAAGGCATGATTCATGATAAATGAAATCCTTAAGCTTTACTTGTGGTGTTTTTACCCATTATCTGAAAATCATAACCATTACTTACATATTTATATTTTAAGTATTAAGTAACTAGCATATAATCGCAGCACCTGAAAAGGTGGACGGCCCCGGGTTGATTGCAGCTTGGATACAATCAGCCAAAGCAGTTGCCGCAAATTTGCTGGCTGCTTTGCCGTCCTTCATAAAATTGCCACATACCCTGCCCCAACCATAAATTAAAAGCCACTTTCAGTTGCCACACCTGGATTTACCAGGCCATCTTAACGGTTGCTGCAAAATAACAAGAAAATTATTACCCAAACTGGCCAATTATCATTAAACTTGTTACCCTCAAAGAACCTTCTTTTTTATAACAAAAACATCAATGGACAAACAATTAAACAAGCAATGGTATTACGGCTGGAACATTGTGGGGGCCGCTACCATTCTAACCTTACTGACTGTAGGCATGCGACTGGGCATAGGCCCGTTTTTTTTACCTATTATCAATGACTTGCAATTTACCCGCAGTGAACTCTCGGGGGTTATTGCCATCGGCATGCTTTTTTACGGGCTTGGCATGCCCGTTGCCGGACATTTGGTGGGTACCAAAGGCACCCGTTTTGTGCTTTTATTAGGTACGGCCATTGTGGTTGCTTCTTCAATCTGGACAACCATGGCAAGCAGTTTGACCAATTTTTTCTTTGCCTATGGTATTTTTCTGTCTATAGGACTGGCCTTTACCAGTCAGGTGGCGCTAACACCCGTCATTAGCCGCTGGTTTATCAGGCAAAGAGGCATGGCCCTGTTCTTTTTATCCACGGGTTCCATGGCAGGTATCGCCATCATGACCCCCCTGTTTACATATACTAATGAAACTTTTGGCTGGAAAGAAACCATCCTTGGTTTTGCTGCCGTGTTTGCCCTTATTACTATTTTCTCCGCCCTGTTCATTATTCGCGAACACCCGCCAGAAAATGCCGACCTGTTACATAGCGCTTCAGCTAAAAAAACAACCGCTGCCAAATCAATCACGCAAACAGCCCCCATCAGCCTGAAACAGGCCTTGCGCACCGGACCATTCTGGAAAGTAGTACTTGGACTGTTTGCCTGTGGCTATAGCATGAACCTGTTAGGTGCCCACGGTGTTCCCATGCTGATGGACCACGGCTTTGACTCGGCCAGTAGCGCACTGGGCATCGGCCTGATTGGCCTGATTGCCATTTTCAGCACTTTAGTACTGGGCCGTATTTCAGATATCCTACCCAGACGCCATATGTTGGCGGTTATTTATTTTGTACGCGGACTGGGTTTTTTCGGGTTGGTCATGGTTGCCGTTAACTGGCAGCTTTTTGGCGTTGCCACCGTAGGTGGTGTGGTGTGGGCAGGCAGTATCGCCCTTTCCTCTGCCATTCTGGCCGATATATACGGCGTTAAACTGGTTGGCGTACTGTATGGCCTGGCTTACGTAGGGCACCAGGTGGGCGGAATGATTAGCTCATGGCTGGGGGGCTGGGCCTATGAAACCTTCCATACACACTGGATTTCTTTCGGTTCGGCCGGTTTCTTCTTGCTGGTTGCCGCCATCATTTCATTAACGCTACCCGATAAAAAACAATTCCAGCCTTCTTGAGCAAACAGTAGTCGCCAATATTACCTTTAAAAACAATGCATAAATACACTTTAAAAATCCGTGACGGAAAAATTGTTCAGATCCTTGCCAAAAGCGGGGGAGACGCCATTAAAAAAGCCGTCAAGGCGTATGGTTGCCAGCCCGATGAAATTCTGGTTGTTGCGGCTCAAAAAATAGAAGCCTACCGGCCGAAATAAGTACGACATAACAACATAATGTAACGTCTGAAGGTTATAATTCGCATCTGATTTATTCATGCCTCAAAAAATCACCGGCAATTTATAACCCATTAAAGGCAAATTCGTTGCATCACTCGTTTGAAATCAATGCCATCGCCAGTTTCACGCTGGCCATTCTGCTCTTGTTTATCGGTAAGGGCTTAAGCAGCCGCCTGACCTGGCTACAGAAATACAGCATCCCGGAACCCGTTATTGGCGGGCTGGTTTGTACGGTTATTGTTTGCATTGCCTATTATCTTCTGAATATTCGGATTTCCTTTACCCTTGGTGTTCGCGACATGCTGTTGCTCTATTTTTTTGCAGCAATTGGACTTGGCACCAATATCCAAACCTTAAAACAAGGCGGTCGGGCCTTGGTTATCCTGGTGATTGTGGCCACGGTTTTCATGGTGTTGCAAAACCTGCTTGGCATGAGTATTGCCAAGTACTTTGGCATGGACGCCCGAATCGGCCTGATGGCAGGCTCTATTTCTTTAACCGGTGGCGTTGGCACCACTATGGCCTGGGCCAAGCATTTTGTAGACACGCTAGGACTGAGCAATGCCGTTGAAGTTGGGATTGCAGCCAACATGATGGGCATGATTTCGGCCTGTATTATTGGCGGTCCGATTGCCAGCTTCCTGATCAAGCGGCACCGCATACAAAGTTCAGCCGACCCCGAACTTGATATTGGAATTCGCTATCAGGATGAGCCCTATAAACGGCTTAACTATTACGGTGTGCTTATGGCCATTTTCTGGCTAAATATTTCCCTGCTCATGGGCAAAGGGATTATTAGCATGATTGAACTAACGGGCCTTAACCTGCCTGCCTTTGTGGGTTGCCTGCTGGCTGGCATTATTATCCGCTCAGTAACATCACTAGTGGTACCCAATGGGGGTCGCATCTGGCGCTGGCATAGCATGCAGCCAGGCATTGCCCTTATCTCTGATTTAAGCCTGGGTATTTTTCTGACCATGGCCCTGATGAGTTTACAGCTGTGGGTATTGCAACCCATGATACTGTTCATTACCACCGCCATGGTTGTGCAGATTTTACTGGTTGTTATTTTCACCCTAGTGGTGGTATTCAGGGTTATGGGGCGCGATTACGAAGCCGCCGTCATGTGCTCGGGGTTTGGTGGTATCGCGCTGGGTTCAACAGCCACGGCCATTGCCAACATGAGCGCTGTTACCCGCGTGTACGGCAACGCTCCTCGCGCCTTTATTGTGGTACCGCTGGTTTGCGGATTCTTTATTGACCTGATTAACGCGCTTATTATTGGGTTTTTGGCGAGGTAAAACCGTCTTATAAAACAGCCCTGAACCTACTAAGCCAGGCAGCCAGGAAAAAACCTGTTCCAGGATTCAGATCCCGATAAAATTTTCAAACACGGGATCTGCCTTTTTACACAGCACTGCTTTCATTCAGGCAGGCCATTTCTTCGCCAGACAGCATCAATTGCGTTGAACGAATAAGACTATTTAATTGATCCAGGCTGGTTGCACTGGCGATGGGTGCAGTAACGCCTTCGCGCGCCATTAACCAGGCCAGGGCAACTTCAGCCGGCGCCGCTGCATGATTGGCCGCCACCTTATCCAAGGCGGCCAAAATCCTCAGGCCTCGCTCATTAAAATAGGACTTGACACCGCTGCCCCGTGCACTCTTTTGCAAATCATCAATACTGCGATATTTCCCTGTTAAAAAACCACTGGCAAGACTGTAATAGGTAATCACACCCAAGCCTTCTGCAATGGCAAGCTCACGCAAGGCACCTTCATAGCTGTCCCGGTCATAAAGGTTGTACTCGGGTTGCAAGACCTCATAGCGGGGCAATCCGTTTTCAGCAGCCACTTTCAAGGCATGTGCCAACTGTTCTGCCGAATGGTTGGAAGCGCCAACAGAACGGATCTTGCCTGCTTTAAGCAAACGCTCATACGCCGCCAGTGTTTCTTCCACAGGCACGTCCCCATCAAAAACATGCGATAAGTAAAGGTCAATGTAATCAGTCTGCAAACGACGCAACGAGTTTTCAACGGCACGCTCAATCCATGCCGCCGAAAGGCCTTTCTGCCCTGGACCCATTTCCAGGCCTACCTTGGTAATAAGTACAATCCGGTCACGATTACCTCGCGCTTTCATCCACTCACCAATAATGGTTTCGGACTCTCCCCCCTGGTTACCTGGCACCCAGGTCGAATACATATCAGCGGTATCTATTGTTTCAAAACCGGCTTCGGTAAAACGGTCAAGCAGCTCGAACGATCGCATTTTGTCTGCCGTCCAACCAAAAACATTGGCGCCAAAAATCAGCGGAGAAACCGAAATACCCGTATTGCCCAGTGCTCTTTTATTCATTTTGTCTTCCTTTCCTTATTGATGTAATGGATTCTTAAATTTTAGTTGAAGAATAAAATTTTTGTTAGAAAAAAAACTTAAGGCAGAAACAAAGCGCGGAATTTTACTGTTTGTTATATTTAGCATTTTTTATATACACAATTATGATTGCTACGATATAATCACCCGCTTGTTTTAATCAACAACTATTTTCAGAAAAAAAATATGAATCACTTGATCGCTAAAACCTTTGGTGGCCTGTCGCTAACTTATTATTTTCGCCACTTTATTTTTGGTCTTATTTTCCCTGTATTATTCCTGTTCATGCAATCCCAAACCACTCAGCCCACCTCAATCGGGATGATTGTTTTTCTGGTTATTTCAACCCTGCTTTATCCTTATTCCCGCTTTGTTTATGAAAGCATTATTGATTTCATCATGGGGCAAAATGTTTTTTTTATTAATACCATTGTGATGTTAATTACGAAACTGACAACGATGCTGTTATGCTGGGTATTCGCTATTTTTATTGCTCCCGCAGGTCTGGTGTATTTGTATTTTTATCATAGCAAGCAACAGGCTTTGCATAATAAAAACCAATAAAAACCAGGCCCCTTCAAAAAAACACCCCGCCTGCTTCAAAGTCTGCCGCCTTAAGACAGCTTTTGACTAATGCCGGAATAAGCGGCCGGGGGTCATCATGACGATAATGCAGGCAATAATCCAGTTTTTCCAGCCCATAACGGCTTTTGAGCACCACCAGTTTTTGTTGACGCACCAGCCCGTTTGCCAGGCCCTGGGGTAAAAACCCAATACCGGCTCCTTCAAGAATAAGCCCTGCCACGACTCCCCACTGGTTACACACCAAGGTTTGGCCAAACTTTACGCCCGAACTTTCAAGCCAGCTATCCAGAATGTGCGTGGCACCTGAACCGCGCGGCAAGGTAATCAGGGTTTGCTTTTCTAATGAGGCGAGCTCCAGTACCGGCAGATGGCGGGCAATATCGGGGCGTGCACACCACACAAATGATGAACTGCGCAAAGGGATAGAAGTCAGCCCTGAGCGTCTGGCATGACCCGCAATCACGGCCACGTCCAGCTCTCCTTTTTCAAGCCTTTCGGTTAGCGCCTGACCAATATCGGTTAACACACTGATTGCCAGCGCCGGATGCTGCGTTTGCACTTGATGCACCCAGGCAGATAACCAGGTAAGGGACGCCAGTTCGCCCGAACCAATTCGACAACGCCCCTGTAAACCCCCGTTTGCCGAAACGATTTCCTTAAGCGCTTGTGCCTGCTGCAACAAGGCGATGGCATGCGGCAGCAAGCGTTCCCCGGCCTCGGTTAAGCTGGCCCTATGGCCGCTGCGGTCAAACAAGGGATGACCCAGCGACACCTCCAGTTCGGCCAGGCGCTTGGACAACGACGACACTGTCAAATTCACCCTTTCGGCCGCCAAAGCAAAACTGGGACTACTGGCCGCCCAATAGAATGCTTCCAATTGTTTTAATGTCATTATTGAATAAAAGAAAACAAGTTATTACGATATTAATCGCTTTTTTATTATTAGCAATCATTTTACAGTGACTCATCGTAAACATATTCATATTGTTCAGGTGATCCCATGAAAGCATCAGCCCATAACACCCCACCCCTACAAAACACATCCAGCAGTGCATGGACAGCCTTTAACGGGGCTAACAACAAAGGCAAACTGGCAAACATACTTTCCCTGGAGGATTTTGAAATAAAGGCACGCGCTTATTTACCCAAAGCGCTTTACGGTTACATTGCCGGCTCGGTTGAAACCCGCCAAAGCTGGAAAGACAACTTTAATGCATTTGAAGAATGGGGCTTTGTGCCACGCATACTGCAAAATGTCGCCCGGCGCAGCCAATCAACCACACTGTTCAACCATGAATGGAGCTGTCCTTTTGGCATCGCCCCCATGGGCATTGCGGCCCTTTCCACCTATGACGGCGACCGGGTCATGGCCAGGGCAGCGGCACAGGCCAATATCCCTTTCATTTTAAGCGGCTCTTCACTTACCCGCCTTGAAAGCATCATGGAGGTTGCCCCCAACAGCTGGTTTCAGGCGTATTTACCCGGTGAGCCGCAGCGGATAAATGCGCTCATCGCACGGGTCAAAGCCGCTGGCGTCCAGACACTGGTTATCACCGTTGACATACCAGTAGCCGGTAACCGGGAAAATAATATCCGCGCCGGGTTTTCCACCCCCTTAAGACCCAGCAACCGCTTAATTTGGGATGGACTGACACACCCACGCTGGTTATTGGGCACCTTTTTGCGTACCTTGATGGATGGCGTTCCTCATTTTGAAAATTCTTTCGCTGAGCGTGGTGCTCCCATTATTTCACGCAATGTAGAACGAGATTTTTCCAACCGGGAACACCTGGACTGGAGCCATATCGAAAAAATCCGTGAGCAATGGCCTGGCAATTTAATCATTAAAGGCATCTTAAATGCGCAAGATGCTACCCTTGCCAAAGCCAAAGGTGCTGACGGCATCATTATTTCCAATCACGGTGGCCGCCAGCTTGATGGTGCCGTTTCACCACTACGAGTCTTGCCCGATATTATCCAGGCCGTCGGCAACCTGCCCGTTATGCAGGATGGTGGGATCCGCAGGGGTAGTGATGTACTGAAAGCCCTTGCGTTAGGCGCCAAATTTGTATTTCTTGGGCGCCCTTTTAATTTTGCCGCGGCCACGGCTTCACAGGCAGGGGTTAGCCATGCCATTGCGTTACTGAAAGCTGAAATTGACCGTAATATGGCTATGCTAGGCGTGAATCAGCTTGAAGAACTGGAAGAGAAGTTTCTTATGCGCTTAGTCAGCTATACTAAGCAAAATTAACCCTGTCGACCTATGCCTAAACACACTCCCCAACAAGAACTGAAAGTTATTTTGCACGCACCCAGTGCCAATGCCTTGCAACGTGCCCGCAATAATGCCCGTAATCTGAAAAAAGAAGTGCCACATGCTGCAATACGTATTATTGTGAATGCCGAGGCCGTTACCTGCGCATTGGATACTGCCGATGACACGACAGACATGATGACTTGGGTGTGCCCAAATACCCTGGCACGTTTGAACAGAGAACTGCGCGCGCCCCTTTCCCGGCTGCAAAGCGCTGCCATTCTTGAGCTGGTTCTTTTACAGCAATCTGGCTGGACTTATATCCGCGCTTAAGTTTCTACTCGTTTCCACGCGTCTGTTCGTCGGTTCGTCTACTTGCTCCCACGCTCTGAACTGCCCCCCAAAGGTTGGAATAGTGTCCAACTTTTGGGGGGCAGTTCAAAACAAGTCTGCTTATAAACAAAAATTAAACAATTTAACGCTAAAGATTTATTGATTTTCTCAAGAAAAAAAGCTGTAAACGTATTTTCTTATCATTCACAAATCCAAAAATGTATTTTATTAAGATATTAGGTATTGATATAAAATACTTTAGCCGTTAAGATAATCAAATAAAGACAAGAAAAATTTCAAAGCCGGCTTTCATTTTTCATAATTTACTAAATAAGATATTTAAAGAGACATCGATGAGAAAACACAACCTAGGGCGCAGAGCCATTATTACCAGCCTTATATACAGCAGCCTGCTGATGACGCCTTCAATTGGGTTGGCAAACAACAATTATCCAACCGGCCCGGTTACCATGATGGTGCCTTATCCAGCTGGTGGGCCCAGTGACTCGATTGCCCGCGTCTTAAATGGCCCAATTGGAAAGCAGCTTGGGGAGCAGGTCATTGTAGAAAACCTGGGTGGTGCAACCGGCTCCATCGCAGCCAACAAGGTCCTTAACGCCAAATCTGATGGCGCTTATTTCTTTCAGGGAACCGCCAATGAACTGATTTTGCCGCCCCTTACAAACAGTGCAATCAAGTTCAAGCCTAACGATTTCCGCAGTGTTCATCCTATTACCACCTCTAATCTGGTGTTGCTGGTTAAACAGGATTTACCGGTAAAGTCAGTCGATGATTTTATTAAGCTAAGCAAAGAACGCGGTGCCAGCACACCGCTTACCTATGGGACCGTTGGTGTAGGGTCTTTATATCACCTAATCTCAGAGCGCATATCAAAAACTCTTGATGCCAATCTTGTTCATATTCCCTACCGGGGGACTTCTAACGTCATGCAAGACTTGGCCGGTGGGCAAATTGATTTTGCCATCCAGGCCTTTTCAAAAAGCATGAAAGATATGGAAAAAGAAGGCCGCTACCGAATTGTTGCCGTACTGTCAAAAGACAAACCCGAAATATTGCAAATGTATCCCAGCCTGAGTGATACCAGCCTCTTTAAAGATTTCAACTATATTACTGGCTCTTCTTATCTAGTCAAGAAAGATACCCCAGATCACATCGTTAAAAAGCTGAACAAGGCAATCGCAATCGCAGTCCAGGAACCACAAGTAAAAAATTCCCTGGAATCAGATGGTCGTGTGGTATCCAAACCCATGACACCTGATGAAGCCGACAATTTTTACCAAGCTGAGATCAAGCGAACCGAAGAGGTCATCAGACTGACCGGTTTCAAGGGGAATTAATCCATTATATATCGGCATCAACCAGGTAAAAAAATGAACAAATATATTAATTATATGCAGAGGCATTTTGACGAATTTACAAAAATCCGTCATGACATCCATCAACACCCAGAGCTGGGGTTCAAAGAGCAACGCACCAGCCATATCGTTCAGCAATTATTAAAAGAATGGGGTTATGAGGTGCATATCGGCTACGGCACTACCGGTGTTGTAGGCGTACTCAAAAAAGGCAATAGCAGCAAAACCATGGGCATCCGTGCAGACATGGATGCTTTGCCTTTGCAGGAAACCACCAACCTGCCTTATGCCAGCGTCCACGATAACGTCATGCATGCCTGTGGTCACGATGGTCACACAACCATGTTGTTAGCTGCTGCCAAATACCTGTCAGAAAAAGGCGAGTTTTCGGGCACATTGAACTTGATTTTCCAGCCCGCTGAAGAAAGCCTGGGCGGAGCCAAAAAAATGATGGATGACGGTTTGTTCAAGAACCACCCATGCAATGCCGTATTTGGCATGCATAATGCGCCCGGTTTTCCTCAAGGACAATTACTGTTTCGTGATGGGCCAACCATGTCTTCTTCCGATTACGTTACCATTACACTTACCGGTGTGGGCGGACACGGTGCCCACCCTCATCTGGCCAAAGACCCGATTGTAGCCGCTGCCAGTATTATTATGGCGTTGCAAACCATTGTGTCGCGTGAAGTAAACCCCAGCCAGCTGGCCGTTATCACCATTGGTGCCATGAATGCCGGGCATATCAATAACGTGATTCCCCAACAGGCCGTCCTGGAACTTTCAGTTCGCGCACTCAATGCCGAAGTTCGCAGCTTACTGGAAAACCGCATTAAAGCGCTGGTCAACGCACAGGCCGAAAGTTTTGGCATAAAGGCGGATATCCGCTACGAACGGGGCTACCCGGTACTGGTTAACACACAGGCAGAAACCGACTTTGCCCGCCAGACAGCCATTGAGTTTGCCGGCCAAGACAATGTCGTGCTGCAGACACCTGCCCGGCTGGGTAGTGAAGATTTTGCCTTCATGCTGGAAGAAGTGCCAGGATGTTATTTGTTTATTGGCAATGGTGAAGGCAACAAAGAAGGTGCCTGTGCCGTACATAACCCTAATTATAATTTTAATGACAAAAATCTGGTAAATGGTGGCGCATTCTGGGCCTCTCTGGCAGAACGCTACCTGAGCCTGGCCGGTTAACCGGCCAGATTAAAGTCTGTTTTTACTTAATATGCGCCTATTCTTTGCACCGTTTCAAGCAACATAGGGGCATATTTTTTTTCAAACTCATCCGGGCTTATTTCTGACTGGTTAATAGCCAGCTGGATGGCCGCAAGCGGATATCCATGACGGTCCACCAAGGCAGCACCAAGGCCCAGTTCACCATAAACAAACTGTTCTTTAGTGAGCCCATAGCCTTTTTTTCCCGCCAATTCAATTTCATTCAAAATCACCTGCCGGTCAAGCACAGTATGATGGGTAAACGCGATAAATTCAGAACGATCCAGAATATCATCACGCTGCCCGATATCAAGACAGGCCAATATTGACCTGCCACCGCCGCTACAGTAAATGGGCACCCTCTTGCCCAATAAAGAAGAAGAATAATACTCTGACTTATATTGATGACGAACTGCATAAACCGTTTCAGTATCATCAAACAGGCTTAGGCTTACACGACAGCGGCTAAGCTGGCATAACTCAAACAGATGCGGATTCACCGTCTCGATAAAAGCATCGTTCCTTAAAAAATGAAACGCCAGATCCAGCACTTTCAGATTTAATGAATAACGGCGGCTGGACTCATTCTTATTGATATAACCCAACATTTGCAAAGTATGTGTAAAACGCTGCGCCGTACTTTTATCAAAACCGGTCAGCCTGCAAATATCCATCAGGCTTAACTCTTTTTCACTTTGACTGGTTTGTTCAAAACACTTTAGTACCTCAAAGGCCTTACCCACTGATTTAACAACAAGCGCGTCATCTTCTAATAATTTTTTCTTGGTCATTATATGTAGAATTGAACAAATAAGTTCAAGTAAATTCTGAGCCGGGAAGTACTAGTATAAAGGATGTGCTTACTTCGGACTAGCAAAGACTGCTAAATAGGACCTGATCACATAAATTCAAAAAATCGCGAATTACCAGAGCTCGCCAACTCCACTCAAAAAAAGAATTAAAAACCTGACTGTCACTCTCCTGTAGAATCCCCTTATCTCATCACGATATTACTTGGATTGCATGCCCTCCTCTCAACGTAACTCCCTTTTGCTTGCCTTTGCCATTATTGCCGTTGCCTTAAACTTGCGCCCCGTGCTGGCTTCCATTAGCCCGCTACTTGACAGCATTCAAGCAGCAACCCAGATGAGCAACACCGCCGCCAGCCTGTTAACCACCCTGCCCATTTTTGTCATGGGTGTGTTTGCCTATCTGGGCAAATTTTTACGTGGTTTTTTGGGAGAAAAACAAGGTATTGCGCTGGGTTTGTTACTCATTGCACTGGCCTGCCTGGCTCGCTTTCAATGGATGAGTACAGGTGGTTTGCTATTAACCGCCGTTGTAGCCGGAGTAGGTATTGCCATGATTCAGGCACTTGCGCCCAGTATCATCAAACGAATTTTTAATACTCACGCAAACCGGGTCATGGGGCTGTACACTACCGGCATTATGAGTGGTGCGGCTTTTACAGCTGCGGCGGTGGTTAAACTGGAAGACCTCACCCATTTATCCACTGCATTGGCTATCTGGACCATACCGGCGCTTTTCACCTTGCTTGCCTGGCTAATGCTAACAGGCAAAAACAACCAAAAACAAGCCAACGTCAGCGTCAATAGCCATGCGCACACAAGGCAAGGCTCTTTCCTGAAACAGCCACGTGCCTGGGAATTGATGATTTATTTTGGCATTTCAACCGGCGCCTATACCCTGGTACTGGCGTGGCTACCCCCTTTTTATACTTCTTTAGGCATGAAAGCCACCAACGCCGGTTTTCTACTGAGTGGCATCAGTGTAGTTGAAGTGATTGCCGGTTTAACCGTTTCGGTTTTTACCCACCGCGTTAAAGACCAGCGTTTCTTATTAATTGGGGTCTTGTTTTGCCTTGCGTTGGGTTTGTTGTGTTTAATATTTGCACCCTTAACGTTGGTTTACCCGGCCATTGTTTTACTGGGCATTGGCTTGGGCGCCATCTTTCCACTATCGCTTATTCTTACATTAAGCCATAGCAAAGAGCCCGCCCGTGCCGGAGACCTTGCCGCTTTTGTTCAGGGTGGTGGCTATATGATTGCCAGTTTCCTGCCCCTGTTTGCAGGCATTGTTCGTGATGTATTTGCAGACTTGACTTATGCTTGGGGATTAATGCTGGCAGGAACAGTCTTTCTCATTTTGATGAGCTGGCGGTTTTCCGAGCGGTCTTATAGAGAGGGGTTGTAAGACTCCCAATAATGGATGCTCTCGTCCCACATTCTCACGCAGGCATTTCCTGCAAGCACAAAATAATAAGCCAGGGCTGATAGTAATGAAACCAAGGAATTTCTCAAGTAGTTACCTAGTTTTCATTTCAATAATTTTTACATTGCACAACATTTAAAATCATATGTTTTTCTATTCTACCCAAGCTATCTTTTACTTTTGTAAACATAACCAGAATCAAAAAAAGATTGCCTATAGAAGCGAAATTGGAATTTGCCGCCCGAAATGGACGTAATCAGGCCACTAAAAAATAAACCCACTGTTTAAAAACAGGGGGTTTATCAACATTCAAACCTGCTCATTAAAACAGGTTTATTTTTCATGCCTGGATTTTACCTATTAATTAATCCAGGAACTCGCCCAGCTTTGTGTACGTACACCGGTTGCAAAACGGTTCCATTGTTCCTCGGGACGATTGAAGGCTTTGGTGAATTCATCACACATGTCGCGGTTCTCACTCATTTGTGCAACCGCCTGCATGGTTTCCCGGCGGGGCGGTTTCAGGAACAAATTGGTCCAATGGGTGGCACACTCAATGCGATCCCTGCGTTTATCATCTACAATCTGGCAGAAACGCTCATCAATAACCGGCTGCTTGACAATTTCCTCACCCAACACGAAAGCGCTATAAGAAGCCATATTGGCCCCCTGCCCCATCAATGGGTCCACCGTTGCATGGGCATCGCCCAGCGCAATGGCAAATTTATCATCACCAAGGCCAATATAGCCCTCGCGAACCACAGGAACAACGCCCCCTTGCAATAAATCACGGGAACCATTGGCCAGATCAAATTTGGCCGGATCAATGCGTGCGCTAATGGTTGGGTGATATTTCTCCAGTTTCTTCAGCATGGCATCAAGGAAACGACGGGGATTTTCATCATAATTCAAATGCGCCCATTCCTCTGTATCACCACCGGGTATGTTCAGGGTTAGCAATGCATGACCTGCTCCCTGGAAGGTCACGGTAGGCAAATCAATAATTTCACCATTTCCGGGAGAATTGGACAAGGTCACATTTCGGTGTTCCTCATCGGCAATCCCTGTATAAATACCAGCACAAATTATGCGTTGAGGCACCGAATGCGGGCTGAGTTTTTCATTGCGTGCAAACACATCCCTTAATGTGCCCTTGCCCACACACACCACCACCAGATCCACGTTTTTGGCTAAACCGGCCAGGTCTGCCGCCTGAATGTCTTTGTATTGAATCTTTCCTCCTCGTTCAAGGAAATCATTCATTAGCTGGGGCAAATAAATTCTGTAGTCAACCGCTCGGCTGGGAGAACCCAAATCACCACGAAAATGCAAAGGTTTTTCCCCACCAAAATAATAGGTCTGGCCTGGATAGCCATATGTTTCGTCGCACCAATGATTCACACCCAGCTCCTTTTCACGTGCAACGGTAATTGCATGATGGGTGACTGTATTAAGCAGTCGCAAACCGTCATATTCTTCCGGTTTGCGATCGGTATAGATGGTGACGTCCACATCATGCTGACGCAGATACAAACCAAGATGAAGTCCACCAACACCTGCACCCACAATGGCAATTTTTTTATCCATCTGAATAAACTCCTTTAAATATCAATTAAATTCTTATAATGAAAAAAGCGATTTCTATATGAAAAATACATTTGAATCAATACCTTACAAATAAAACATATATCGCCAATTCATCTTAAATTGATATCATCAAATATTCAAATGAAATAAAATTGAAGACCACATTACTTTAAAGTTATATTGTTTTTTTTCAATTCAAACTGAATGTTCAAAACAAAAATAAATGTTTCCTGTTTTTTTCAATCGACTCAGGTGTATCAAAATCCATCACACAACCCTGATCATCAACAGGAATCCGGGTTAGATCATTGGCATTGTCCTGCAGGATCTTCTTGGCGCCCCTGTCGCCTCCCAAACTGACAAGATCATTAAAAAACGTATTGGCAAACCAGACAGGATGTCCCTGTTGCCCCTGATAATAAGGGGCCGCCAATTTTGAGTGGGCCGCCGAAGCCACCATGCTGTGCAGGGTTGATGCCTGGATAAGTGGCAAATCTGCCGGGCTGATGAGCCAGCCGGCATATTGTTCAAGACGGGAGACCGCATAGGAAAGCGAGTCACCCATGCCGGAGGACGAAAACGGCATCTCCAGAAAGGAGAGGCCTTCCCGCTTTAAGCAGTCGATATGTTGCCGGGAATGGTTGCTAAGCACCACCCAGACATCAGAACCCAGAAAACTCTGGATTTTTTTTGCCGTATGAAGAAACATAGGCACACCATTCACATCAAGCAGACGTTTATCTGCGCCAAAACGAATGGATTTACCGCCAGCCAGTATAATGGCCGCTGTTTTTTTTGGTTTCTCCATGTGTATGTCTCGGGTTAAAATACTTTTTCAACATCGGTATTTTTAGCATAAGCGACATCAGAAGAGTGGGGTAAATTTACCGCATTTTTCACGGCCAGAATTTCAGCCATCACACTGACTGCAATTTCTGATGGTGTCTTGCTACCAATATATACGCCAATTGGCCCACGCAAACGTGCCAGCGATGCTTCAGTTTGATCAAAATGCTTAATCATTCTTTCTTTTCTGGCATGACTGTTTTTGCGTGATCCGATAGCACCAACATAAAAAGCATCCGTTTCCAAAGCCTGCAATAATGCCAGGTCATCCAGCTTCGGATCATGCGTAAGCGCAACAATGCAGGTGCGTGCATCGGGCCTGAACGCATCCACCGCATCATCAGGCATCAGGGTGGTTAACTTGGCCCGTGGTATGGACCACTGTTTATCGGCATTAAGACGTGGATCACACACCGTCACATCAAAGCCGCAAAACAAGGCCATAGTGGCCAGATATTCGGATAATTGCCCCCCGCCGATAATCAGCATGCGGTATTCAGGACCAAAACAACTTGACAAAAAACCGCCTTCAAGCCGCAAGGGTGTGGGTGCTGGCGCACGCACCAACATAACGTTGCCGTCATCCACCCGGACAACCCGATTCATCAGGTTTCCGGCATCCAGTTCTGCCACCAACCCGGACAAGGCATTCACTTCCGGATTAAACTCCAGAAAAAGCTCGATTGTACCGCCACAAGGCAATCCGAACTGGTGTGCCTCATCGGCGGTTACCCCATACTTGATCAGCTCGGGAGGACCATCTTGAATGCCTGAAGATGATCCAAAACGGAGAATAAGGTCATCTTCCAGACAGCCTCCCGAAACAGAGCCTACTGTGGCACCATTTTCTGATAGAGCCATGATAGAGCCGATTGGGCGAGGTGAAGAGCCCCATGTCCTGACAACCGTCACCAAGACCGCTTTCTGGCCTAGTTGACGCCACTCAAGCAAGGTACGCAAAACCATTACATCAAGATTTTCCATGAATCCTCCTTATGTTCATTTAGTCAAGACATGATAAGTCAAACCTGCCCTCTCAATAAGAAAAAGGATTTTGGCTTATCAAAAAACCGTCTGAATACCAATTCGGGTAATAGACTGGTTTCTGCTGGAAGAAGCATCGTCAGGTCCAAATAAACCATTGATACTCGCCCTGCCATTCTTATTGGTTCTTTGATAAACCTGTTGCACATAAACCAGCGTCCGTTTTGACAAAGAATACGACAACGTCGAGTTAATTTGATGCGCGTAATTTTTATCCAGCTGTGCATTACCTTTCATATAGTTATAGCTGGCACCTAACGCCCATTTAGGATCAATTTGCCATTTGCCGCCAATTTCAGCTGCATAAACAGAAGCCTTATTTGAACGGTTACTGGTTTTGGTAAACAAGGCAATGGCCGTCACTGCTTCAAACTCATAGTGCATACCCACACCCCATGTCTTCACAGGTGTTTGTACCGGCATCATGGCTGCGTCCACTCCATATTTCACATCGGTATAGGCAGCACCAATGCCAAAGGGTCCCGATTTATAATTCAGGCCAAAACTGAGCGTCCTGTCTTTGGTTGATCGATTGGGTTCTGAGCCAAATCCATACATGGCACCTGCCGTAAAGCCGCCAAAATCTGGCGTTCTATACTTGACAGAATTATGTACTTGTTCTCCGGCTGTTCTATCCCAATCAGACCCTCCCGTTGCATTAAAGGGGATACCCAACTTTGCAAAAGGACCTTGTCTAAACGTATATAAACCGCCAGCAAGAGGGCCGGCCGCATTCTTGGAGATGGTCAGGGAATCCCACATAAAATCAAATTGGTTACCTAATGTCAGACGACCATATCGATCGCTATCCAAACCTACAATTGCGGTACGACCAAAAAGACCATGTCCAGGAATGGTTTTGCCTTCATGGATATTAAACTGGCTTTGCAAGTCAAAAATGACTTTTGTGCCATCACTTAAATGCTCACTGCCTCTAAATCCAATGAATGAAGGCGTGTAAATACCTGAATCCGTCCTAAAACGCCGGTCATCTCCCTGGTTTGAAATATACGATACGCCTATATCCAGCAAACCATAAATTTGTACGCTATCTTTTTTTTCCGTTTCAGCATGTGCAATGCCGCCTGCCAGGCAACATAACAGCCCAACTGCCACCAACTTCTTCTCCATACCGCCTTCCTTTTTTTAATAAGTAATAATATTTTTAATTTAAAAAAATCAAACACTTGAATGATTTTGTGCAAAACAGAAGGCAACAGAATGCCCTCCGTTTTACACGGTATTTTTTTACTTCATTTGCTTAAATGTCTTTAATTAAGACTTGGCAAGAAAATCGCCTATCGTTTCATCAGTATGAAAGACAGGTTTTTCATGATAGTGAGGACCATCATAAATTTCGATCAGCACACTACGTTCATGTGCAATAGTCGGACCATGCGGATGCCCGACTGGATTCATATAGAATGAACCAGGTTGTAATTTCAAACCAACATCAACATATTCATAATCACCTTCAAGACAATACATGAACTGATTCGAGGCATGGGTATGTTTTACAGGAATCCGTCCACCTTTTTGGAATTCCAGCAAGGCAATGCTCGCTCCTGTTTCGGGATTTTTCCATAAAAAATACTGGCGGAAACCATATTCGGGATAGTCAATCCACTGTTCAGGATCCAGATCCCGGGTATTCAACAAGACCTCCAAAGTTTCACAAAGTGCTTTATTTTGCTCATGCATAGTAAAACTCCAATGCTGGACGCCCTTCTTTTACCCAGCGGTTATACTCTTCCTTGCTAGAAACATTGGCAGGGAACAAACCAATCAATGAACGGCCACGCTCCAAATGCCAAGCGGCAAACTCCTCATACATTTCGGCCTCAGCCGCTTCCTGCGCTACTTCGTCAACCAGGTAACGAGGAATAACGACTACACCATCACCGTCACCAACAATAATGTCACCGGGATAAACTGATACACCCGCACAACCAATCGGAACATTCCATTCAAGCGGATGCATGCTTAGCGGTGTTGCCGGGGCCGCACTTTTTTGCTGAAATGCGGGCAATCCAATTTTAAGAAAAGCCGGAACGTCACGAAAACCGCCATCGGTCACTACACCTTCAACACCACGCATTTTAAGACGCAATGCCATCATGTCGCCCATGGACGAGGCGCGCGTATTGCCAAACGCATCAATGACCAATACAGATCCTCTCGGACAAATTTCCATTACAGCCCGGTGTTTATTGTCATCGCGGCCATAAGAATCCATCGTGTCGATGTCTTCACGTGACGGGATGAACCGTAATGTAAATGCAGGCCCAATCATTTTCGGCTGCCCTGGAGAAAGCGGATTAATGCCCAACATTAATGTATTGCGAAAACCACGTTTCAGTAAGGCATTAGACAAATTGGCCGTACTGCTTTTCATTAAGGCTGCCCGGGTTTCCTCTGATATTTGAGCAAAATCATTTTGGCTTTTCACAACATTCTCTGCCAGATTTTTTGACATCATATATGCTCCTAAATTAGTAATAGAACCTGTCATATGCTATTTACGCAGAGTTTCTTTAACAATGGTGTTTTTCAAAATCCCTACACCTTCAACTTCCACCTCAACCACATCCCCCTCTTTCATCCAGACTTGAGGATTACGACGCAAACCAACACCGCCTGGCGTACCGGTTACAATTACGTCACCGGGTTCTAAAGCGGTAAACGTGGAAATAAAACTGATAAGGGTTGGAATGGAAAACGTCAGCATATCTGTCGTGGTTCTTTGCATTTCCTCGCCATTCAAACGGGTAACCAGACTTAACACACGATCGGTAGACAACTCATCAGTCGTCACCAGCCAGGGACCAAAGCCACCCGTTGCATCAAAATTCTTGCCAGGTGTCCATTGATTGGTGGCCAATTGCCAATCACGTACACTGCCATCGTTATAGCAAGAGTAACCAGCAACATGTTCAAAGGCCTGATCTTCGGGAATACGGCGCCCCCCCTTGCCAATCACTATCGCAATCTCACCTTCAAAGTCAAACTGATCCGACTCTGCCGGACATACCAAGGGGCGATTATGACCAACCTGGGATTCATTTAAACGTAAGAAAATCACGGGTACCTCAGTATCGGGACGATTGCCCTCAACACGATGTGCTAGATAATTCAGGCCGGCACAAAAAATACGCGGTGCATTTGGAATAACCGGCAGAAAAACCACGTCGTCAACATGGAAGTCCGGTTGTGAGTTTTCAACCAACGATTCCAAACGATCCAGCCAACCACCTTTAATGGCAGACAAAAGATCCGGGCAAGCATTACCCAAGCGACGCCCCAAATCATAAACATACTCGCCCTTCACCAACCCGAAAGTTGAGCGATTCTGACTTACAAAAGACATTAATTTCATTACAACCCCACTTATCCTTATTTCTTAAATAACGCCTAAAAAAATCAACTTAATTTCCCCGACTGCATCAATTAATGCGATTGAGCAAATTCAATGGCTCGTTTCAAAGCATAAACAACCAGTTGTGCCCGATAGGCAGCCGAAGCATGCATGTCAGCATTCAGGCCTTCTGCTGACTGAACACAGGCTTTTATTGCATCCACACTAAAATCGGATTCAAGCAATTTTTCAAATTCCCGCTGGCGAAATACACAGGCAGCGGCCCCGTTAATCGCAACCCGAACTTTTTTATCCGTGGTTTGCGAAACAAAACATCCCGCCATCACATAACCCGAGGCTGGATTAGGCATTTTGCAATAGCCCGCTTTGAACACACGAGGGAAATTCACACGCATCACAAACTCACCTTTTTCAAGCGCCGTGCTAAACAATCCGGTAAAAAAATCATCTGCCTCAATAGTGCGTTTGTTGGTGATAACCGTAGCTCCCAAGCCAAGTACGGCCCCTGGATAATCGGCTGAGGGATCATTGTTGGAAATGGAACCCCCAATCGTTCCCATATTTCTAACCTGAGGATCGGCAATGCCACTAGCCAAAAACGCCAAGGCAGGGATTGCCTGCGCTATGTCCTTATGAGCCGCCACTTCCGCATGCCGGGTCATGGCCCCTACCGACACCATCGTTTCATTAACGGCAATGCCACGCATTTCAGGGATTTCCTGTAAATCAATCAGCAATACCGGATTAGCCAATCTTTGCTTCAGGGTTGGCAAAAGCGTCATGCCCCCTGAAATGAAGCGGGCCTCAGGATTGTCACTAAAAAGCTCACTGACTTCCTGAACGCTTTTCGCACGAACATAATCAAAGTTATACATAGTTATACGTTCCCTGCCGAAATGCCACACTGACTCTTCCGGGCACAAGAATGGATGGCATCAACAATTCCCTGGTAACCTGTGCAACGGCATAAGTTCCCCTCTAGCTCATGGCGAATTACCGTCTCATTGTCTGCACAGCCACGATTCAGGATATCCAGTCCCTGCATGACCATTCCCGGCGTACAGTAACCACACTGCAAGGCATGGTGCTCCTGAAAAGCGGCCTGCAACGGATGCAGGTTTTCAGGTGTTCCCACCCCTTCAATCGTGGTCACTTCTTTTCCATCCGCCATGACGGCAAGCGTGGTACAAGACTTAACACTTCGGCCATCCAAATGCACGGTGCAACAACCGCACTGTGTCGTGTCGCAACCCACATGAGACCCTTTCAGGCCGCAATTTTCACGCAGAAAATGAACCAAAAGCGTACGGGGTTCAACCTCGTGTTTCTGCTCAATACCATTAACCATAATGGCGACTGTAGTTTTTGACATATTTTGAATACCTCGGTAAAAATCCTGACCTGAAACAGCCTTATCTGGAGCCCAGATAAGCAGCCAGTAAAGCAATAACTAAAACGGTGAAAGCCCAGGTCCATGCCGGCATTTGAATAGACACACCCGATTTGGAGGGGGTCGCTTGCGCATACACCGGAGCAGGTACAAAAGCTGGCGCCGCTGCAACAGCAGTTCCCATTGCCGGTGCTGTTGCCGGCGCTGCCACCTTGGCAGGTTCTACCGCTGCAGGCGCCGGACCCAGCAATTGTTGGCTTAAACGCTCAAAGAACTGTTTGGTCAACTTGGCTGAGGTCGCATCAATCAGGCGTGAACCGATCTGGGCAAGGCGCCCGCCTATTTCAGCCTTGGCCTCATATTTCAGCACAGTTCCCTTATTAGCCGCCTCTTCCAACGTAACAACCGCACTGCCTTTGGCAAATCCGGCTACTCCCCCATCTCCTTCAAATGCCAAGGTGTAGGTTTCGGGAGCTTTCATATCAAGTTGCCTAAGCTTTCCATTAAAGCGAGCCTTTACCGGACCAATTTCAATAACAACCCTGACTGCATAAATACCAGGTTCCACTTCAGTCACTGACTCACAACCAGGAATTGACAATCGAAGCACTTCCGGATTCATCAGGGCAGACCACACCTGTTCTCTGGATACGGGAAGCTGCTGTTCACCATTCAAAATCATGTTTTTGTCTCATAAAAAAATTAAAGTGGCGGCAAAGTTGCCGGACGCTTGGTTTGCCATCTGAATTGATAAACTTCTATGTTTGATGACAGCTCCGCCTTCTCAAATGGATCGTTATTGATCATCTCCCATACTTCCGCTTCATCGTGAGCATCAATAACCATCATACCGCCAATAGACACCCCATCCTTATTCTGCATGGGTCCACCAAAATGAACTCGGTCATGAAACTGCTTCATGTATTCCGCATGCAACGGACGCGTCGCCTTTCTTATTTGTTCCGCTTTACCATCGGTACGGTCAGTCCTGTATACAATAAACTGCTTCAACATACTCATTTCCCTTCGCATCCCTTATTCAATTCGTTCATTTCAAACTTAATGTTTATTATTCAACCGCATGCAACGCTTTTCCTGATGCTTTGCTTTGCTGAATGGCGTCCCAGACCTTCAATGCGGTCAATGGCATGTCGATATGTTTAATGCCATACACACTTAATGCATCCATCACTGCCGACGCTACTGCCGGAGGCAAACCAATGGTTCCGGTTTCCGCCCCTCCCTTGACACCAAGCGGATTAGTTTTTGTAGGCACTGGTCTTAAGCCTACACGGATACGTGGAAAATCCTTTGCTTTGGGCATGGCATAATCAGTGAACGACCCGGTCAGCAACTGGCCATCCTTGTCATGCACGACCTCTTCCAGTAACGCTTGGCCAACTGCCTGGGCAATACCGCCAATAATCTGGCCCTCAAGAATCAATGGATTAATGACATTCCCAACATCATCTATGCCCGAAATATCAACCAGAGTGACTGTACCAATTTCAGGATCAACCTCTACTTCACAGATATAACAGCCATTAGGATAGTTTTGTGGTTGTGCCGTAAAGTAGCCTCTTCCCTCAAGACCGGACCACAGTTCAGGAGGCAATGGTTTGGGTGCACCCCATGCATACGTTGCCTTTGCCACCTTATCCAGCGTGATTTCCTTGTTCAGACCAGCGTGGCGATAAACACCGTTACCAAACTCAAGGCCTTCCTCATCACACTCCAGCAGGATGGCGGCAACCCGTCTTCCTCTTTCAATAATCTGGTTACACGCACCCAGCAAGGCAGAACCGCCTACCGTCATGCTACGTGATCCGAAACTGCCACGGCCGTTGGCCACTTTATCGGTATCACCCTGAATCAGCCTGATTTTTTCGATCGGTACCCCTAGCCACTCATGGACCATTTGGGCATAACTGGTTTCATGCCCCTGGCCATATGAAAAAGTACCGGCAATAACGGTAAGTCCACCCGTTGCATCGAAACGCACTTCCATCCGGTCACTAATCGTGGCTGCCACTTCGATGTACATGGACAAGCCACGTCCGCGCAATAAACCACGTGCCTCACTTTCTTTGCGACGCGCCTCAAAACCGTCCCAATCGGCCAGTTTCAGCGCATCATCCATCAGGGCTTCAAACTCACCACAATCATAGATTTCATTAATACCCGTACGATAAGGCATCTGTGCCGGACTGATCAGGTTACGACGGCGGATTTCAACCTTGTCCATGCCCAATTCAGCGGCAGCCAGATCCATCATGCGCTCAACAATCAGGGTAGACTCGGGACGCCCCGCCCCCCGATAAGTGGTTAAGGTACGGCTATGCGTAAACACACCGTTTACTTTGACGTGCATGGCCGGAAAGGCGTAAACCCCCGACAACATGCGTGAACCCACCAAAGGAGGGTGCGCGGTTGAAGGACCTAACTGGCACCCCAGGTTATGGTGAATATCCACCCGAAAACCAAGCACCGTACCATCATTCTTTAGCGCGATTTCAGCGTCAGCAACCTGGTCTCGTCCATTGAAATCGGACAGGAATGACTCGCTGCGATCAGCCACCCACTTGACTGGCCTACCCACGCGTTTTGCGGCCCATAAAACCAGTACTTCTTCGGGGTAGAGGCCACCTTTGGTGCCAAACCCGCCACCGACATCGCCAGCAACGACATGAACCTGATGGGCAGGAACACGGAAAATATGTTCTGCCAGCAACAAGCGGATACGGCTCGGGTTGGCAGCCGATGAAGTCAGGTGATAACGCTTGTCCGCTTCATGGTATGCACCGATACAGGTACGGGGCTCCAAAGGGTTTCCGGCCAGACGCTGGCTACGAATACGGCTTTTAACAATACGGTCCGCTTTTTCGAAGGCGGCATTGGTCGCCTGTTCGTCACCCATTTCATGACGGAAACAAATATTACCTGTTGCTTCTGGCCAGACCAGCGGCGCGTTTTCCGCAATCGCCGACTCTACGGTAGGCGCTGCGGGCATATTGTCATAAACCACCTGTATGCGCTCAGCGGCATCCATCGCCGCAGGAAGCGTTTCAGCCACAATGAAGGCAATCGGACTGCCAATAGCCAAGACACGCTTTGAGGATAGGGGTGGAAATGGGGTGGGATGATATTTCTTTCCTGTAATGGTGGGCGGTATGCTCACGCATGGAATATGACCCAGGCCATCCTGCTCATAATCTTCTGCTGTCAGGACTGCCAATATTCCCGGCACTTCCAGTGCACCTGAAACATCAATACTGACAATATTGGCATGAGCGACTGTGGAGCGTAAAACATACCCTCTGGCCTGTCTTGGAAAATTAACATCATCCGCAAAGGTTCCCTGTCCGGTTAACAGACGTACATCTTCCACCCTGGGAAGCGGCGCCCCTATTCCTTGGGATACCTTAACCATTGACTCTACTTTCATTTACTTTTCTCCACAAATACCCATGCCGCAAACTTAATCAACGACTACCAGCATGAAGTAGCATCGTATACATTCTCATCCAGTGAGAATGTCAGCGGGGCGCCCTTGCTGATAATTTTTCCATAACGACCCGCATAGAAAAGCAGGCCCCTGTCCGGATGTTCAGGACGCTCCATCGTATGAACCCGTCCCACAAACAAGGTATGATCTCCACAGGAATAAACATGCTCCAGGTCTGTTGCTATCTGTACATTGGCTCCTGACAGAACGGGCACATTACCAATACGTTCAAATTGCGGGCATTTACCTTCCATGGGTTTACCCGCAAAATGGTTACTGCACCATTCCTGGTGCTCGCTCAGGATACTCACCCCAAAATAGCCCGCACGCTGAATGCGGTCATGCATTCTTGCCGTACATGCAACAGAGACAATTATCAGTGGAGGTTCCAGTGAGCCAGACATGAACGCATTGGCGGTCATGCCGTGAGGCTCCCCATCCACATCAGTAGAAATGACAACAACACCTGTAGCAAATTCACCCATGGCATTGCGAAATTCACGTGGATTAAAATTAGCGACTCGCTCGGCACGCTGTTCTTCAAGGATTAATTCTGTCATTTGAATCTGCCTCATGTTGGTTGGATTAAAGTCTTGCCTTAACCGTTTTTACTCAAAAAAGTCCCGTGTAGGGTCCATGCCCCATTGGGTCGTATCATCAGCAAAAACATCGTAATACAAAGGCTCGTAATCCTCGTTAACGACATCACCATCGGTATAGTGCTCAACACGAAAACCGAATGGATCACGCCAATAATCAAAAATCTGGCTACCGATCAGATGGCGGCCAACACCACAATCCAGCCGATGTCCCTTGGCAACCAGATAGTCATGAGAACCCATGACGGAATCAATGTCCTGGAACTCAAAAGAGCAATGATGAACACCGGTCACTTCTGCCTGCACGATAAGCATGGAATGATGATCAACAAACTCTTCCCCCTTATCCATCCGCAGGAATGTACCAATCACCTGACTCTTGTCGCCTGGTACGCACATATAATCGGAAGCCAGCAGACCAAAGCGCTCATTAAACCATTTAACCGATTCGGGATGATTACTGACACGCAACACAAAATGGCCAATACGCAAGGCCAGACCGGGTTCACGCTTGGGACGCAAAGACGCGTTATAACGGGATTTTGCATGACCGGCATTGAATGGATTGGGCGGACGATGCGTGATTTCCTCTGCCGGCTCCTGCCCCCAGATCGCATCAATTTGCACGTTATCCGGTGTCATCATCCGAACGCGCCAACCACCGCCTGGGTAATCTTCCACTTTGGTAACGGGAGAGGAACCTGGCAACTTGGCAAGCTCATGCAGGTCCTCCATGCTTTCCATGCGAATAGCGGCACCAATGAATTTATTTTCATCTCCAAGCAGAGTGACATGCAAAAAGGGTGATGTACCTGCCCCGCGCATAAATAGACGCTTGTCGTCTTTATGTGCTGTTAATAACCCGAAGTCCTGCATAAAAGACTCCATCAGATCCAAATCATTAACTTGGTAAACAACATAGGCAATTTCATTTCCTAATGGCATATCTCTCTCCTTAAAATAAAAATATTGGTTTAATTATCTACGTTTGATAACGCTTACATCATCAGGATTGATCAGGTCAGGTACAGTCCAGCCGTCAAGATCATATTCACCCATACATTTTTCAACGAACGATTTCATATTATCCAGATCACCTGTGCCTTGTGCATCCCACAAGTTGGCCAGACGTGTCACGTCGTTGGAACCCAGATAGTTGATTTCATACAATTCATGGCGGGCACCGAATTCAGTACCGATGGTGTCCCACAACAATTTCATGGTTTTAACGCGACCTACTGCATCTACATCACCCGTACCACGCACATATTTGTCAAGGTAACCACGAATTTCAGGTGCTTTGAAGTCGTTTGCGTGTGAATTCAGGTAGATCAGACCGCTGGCAACGCTGGATTCAATAATGTTTTTGATCGCTGGATAGGCAATTTGCGAAAGTACACGATAAGACGTTGCAAAACGTGCATCAGGCTGAACCATACCATTCCATGGCACATTGCTCTTTGCCATGGCATCAGACAAGCCCCACATGGCATTACGCCATGCAATGACTTCGCCAAAACGTGACTGAACACCATGAAAACTGGCGCTACCGGTAATTTCCAGTGCTTTTGCCAGCAAACCGCAAATAAAGTCAAGTTTAACGGCAAGACGGGTACAACCGTGCATCGCGGCACGACTGTTGAAACCTGAGCCGGGTGCAAAATCGTTCGCCAAGTTGGCATCGCCGTACATGAAGACATCTTCCCATGGAATAAATACATTATCCATCACCAAAATGGCATCATTTTCATCCAGGCGGCTTGACAACGGGTAATCGAATGGGCTTCCTGCCACTGCGGCACGATATTCGTTTGAAATGCGGGAAATCATTTTCATGCCCGGTGCGCCAGTAGGAACCATGAAAATAGGGGTGTATTTAGGATCCTTGATCGGAAGCTGTCCAGCATGTGCGACAAAGGTATAGTGAGTCAGGGCTGAACCAGTCGCAACCACTTTGGCACCACTGACATAAATACCCGCATCGGTTTCTTTTTCAACATGAATGAAAACATCAGAAGTATCTGCCGTCGGTTTGTTACGGTCAACTGGGGGGTTCATGATCGCATGATTGATATACAAAGTACGCTGTTGTGCTTTCGAATACCAGCGCAATGCATTTTCTTCAAAACCTTTATAAAAGGACGAATTGGCGCCCAAGGTACCCAGGAAAGACCCTTTATAATCAGGGGAGCGTCCCATCCAGCCATATGCAACGCGCTGAATTTCAGCAACTGCATCACGCGCGGCAACCTGCTCTTCTACGGTTTTGGGTGCCAAAAAATAACGATGGGTAAAACCGCCCGAATCATTGGGTGCAGTCAGCAGCTCACGACGGGACTCATCATGCAGCGCATCATACATACGTGCAATCATGCGGGCCGAATTTCTGAAAGCCGGATGCTCTGCAATGTTTTTAACCCGCTCACCATAAATCCAGACTTCACGACCGTCATCCAGACTTTTCAGATATTCTTCCCCGGTAAACGGTATGTTTTTTGCACTCATTTTTGCATCTGTCTCTTTTAAATTTGTTTCGACTTTCATGTCATATCTCCATATATTTAAAATTAAATTAATATCAATTATTTTCTTGACAAAGCCATCGCTAAGATCAATATCAATCCGATTGTCATTGTTGACGCATAAGCACCAACCTGCATCAGATTCAAGCCGTTTTGTACCAGCATAATCAACAGCGTACCAACCACAACAGCAAATACACGCCCTATACCACCCGCCAGACTGACACCAGCAATAACGCAAGCAGCAATTGACTCAAGTGGTAACGTTACACCTACATTAGCTTCCCCTGTACCAAGACGGGCTGTTAGCAACAAACCTGTCAAGGAAGCAAAGACACCACAAATCACAAAGGACTGGATAATAACCCGTTTAGTACGAATACCTGAAAGATCGGCTGCACGCTGGTTTCCACCTGTCGCATAAACATGACGTCCAAAGCGTGACCACTCCAGAAGACCATAAGTAATCAGGATTAGCAGCAAGGCAACCAATGAAGGAATGGGAATCCCCATAATTTCACCAAACCCAAACACCTCACCCAAAACATCTGGCAAACCATAGACGGGTACACCGCCACTGATAAACAACGTAATGCCGAACAAAACAGAAGACATGCCCAAAGTCATCATAAAAGGAGGAATCCTCATGACCGCCATGCCAACACCATTGATCAAGCCAAAAACGGCACCCATAGCAAAACCGACCGCACTGCCCGCCGCAATCGCCAGCCAGGGACTGTCAGGCATGGCGGCCATCATGGAAGCCATCACCAGTGCCGCGGCCACGGATGTCAGTGCCGCAATGGCCCCGACTGATAAATCAAGTCCACCCACCACCAGCACAATCAGTTGCCCCAAAGAAACAATCAAGAGATAAACCGATTGCCGCGCAACGTTCACCAGATTATCTGCCGTTGCAAACCCGGGAGCCATTACATAAAAAACCAGTGAGGCAACAATAAACAAAACCGGCAATACCAGCATCTGTCGGTATTTATAAATAAAATTTGCACTCAGTCCCGAGGCGGGTTTCTTTTCTGTAACAGGTAAAGTAGTAGTCATTGATGTTGTGTTCATTTGAAGTCTTGCTCAAAAAAAGTTTTCTAGAATGCGATGCTCATCAAATTCATCACGCTGGAATTCGGCGGTAATAGCACCGTTGTTCATGACCAGAATTCGATGACACAGGCCGAACAACTCGGGCAAATCAGAAGAAATCAGCAAAATCGCCGCCCCTTCCTTACTTAAATCCGCCAAATAACGATAAATTGATGGCCTTGCTCCCATATCGACACCAACCGTGGGTTCATCAAACACAAACACGGAAATATCCTGTGCCAGTCCTTTGGCCAGCATCACTTTTTGCTGATTGCCGCCTGAAAAATTGCTAATAGGTTCACCCAGTCTTTCTTTTGCAAATTCGACTTTGTCTGACAAGTCCTTCAATAGATTGATTTCCTGTTGCGGTTTCAAGACTTTGCCGGCTATTTTTCCCCAGATCAGGCCTGATAAAGACATATTTTCTTTGGCAGGACGACACATAACCAGCCCCTCCTGCTTGCGGTCTGCCGGGCTATACCACAGGCCTGCTTCAATGGCATCGGCAGGATGCTTGAAATTCGTTTTATGGTCATCAAGAACAATTTCACCCCCTGTGATTTTTTTCAAGCCAAAACAGGCTTGTCCCAATTCACTTTTACCACACCCAACCAGACCGGCAATACCAACAATTTCGCCAGCTTTTACATCAAGATTCACATTCTCTATATTAGGCACGCCTAATTCGTGCGCCAGTGACAAATTGCTTATTTTCAAGCGGATCTTGCCCACTTCCGTGTTCAATGACGGATAAATGGTGTCCAGTGTCCTGCCCGTCATTAATTTAATCAATTCAGGCTCTGACGTAGTTGCGGGTACCGTTGCTATCTGTTTACCATCTCTTAATACGGTAACCACATCACCCAGAAGCGGAATTTCATGCATTCTGTGTGTAATGTAGATAATGGCCGTTCCTTGTTTTTTAAGTTTCAAAACCAAATCAAACAAGGAGCGTGCATCATGCTCGGACAACGATGCAGTAGGCTCATCCAGGATAAGGATTTTCGGTTTTTTTCTTAACGCTTTGCAAATCTCAACCATTTGCTGCTTACCGCGCGGCAAAGTGGCGACATAGGCATAAGGATCAAGATCAAAACCCAAGGTGTTGATCAACTCTTTGGCGGATTCAACAGCCGCCTGCCTGGCCAAAAGACCTATTGAATCAAGCGGCTCTTCACCCAGCACAATATTTTCCGCAACAGTTAGTTGAGGAATCAGGGAAAACTCCTGAAAAACAGCACGAATCCCTTCTGCACGCGATTCCGCAACGCTCTGAAAAACGCCTTGATGGCCTCCTATTACAAGCTCTCCCTTGCTGGGCGGATTTGCACCCGCCAGCATGGAGATGAAGGTTGATTTGCCTGCCCCGTTTTCACCAAACAAAACATGGACTTTACCCGCTTCAATATCCATATGGATATTATCCAGAGCGACATGATTACCATATATCTTGGTAAGCCCCTTAATCGCAAGAACGATTCGGGACTTGCCTTCATGCTGCTCAGGCGCCTTATCCTGGATGTTTTCAAGAACTGCGCTTTGCACTATTGCCTCACTTTCCAAAACTGAAAACAGGTCTGAATCCTGCAGGTGCAAAGGTAATGGACGGATCAAACTCGCCAACGGTGGCTGGTGTGTAAACCGTACCGATCGTATCCACCCGTGTCAGTGCCTCGGGGTTGTTACCTTGCTCAAGAATCCGTACTGCCGAGTCAATGGTCATTTTTGAAGTCGTTACAATAGGTGCCACACCCGCGGCTTCAATTTCGCCTTTTTTCAGGCCTTGATACACACCCGGCGTCATATAAACAGAAACCAGTTTGACTTTATCCAACAGCTTGCGTGCTTTTAGCAATGGCAAAGCACCTTCCACCATTACGGCCGTGCCAACAATATAGTCCAGATCTTTATGCGTTTGCAGCATGTCTTCCACCAGACGTGCCTGGATTTCCTTGCCTACATCACCATATTTGGTTTCAGCAATAACCACCGCGCTGTCTTTGATGCCATCCAGAAAGCCGGCATTAAACCCTTCCACAAAACCGGCTCCTGCCGGACCAGGCAACCATCCCACACGTACCTCGGGGGTTCCTTTAGGATGTTTTTTGGCCAGATACTCACCTGCACGGAAACCCTCATCACGCGGGTTGGTCAGAACACGGGCAGCCACGTCAGTTGAGTTGGAACCATTGAAAGCATCAATAACGACAATATTTTTTTCCTTGAGCTGTTTCAGCATATTGCCTACACCCTCGGCATCAATGGCAACCATAACAACCGCTTTGGCACCACCGGCAACACAGTTCTCAATTTGGGAAATCTGATTGTTAAGCTGTGTATAGCCGCCTGCGTCCAGCACCTGCACACTAACGCCCAGTCGTTTTGCTTCTTCAACAACCCCATAATTGGCCGCCAGCCAGAATGGGTCTTTCATATGCGGAAATGACACACAGATAGGCCACTTTTGGCTGGCCTTTTGCTGCCCTTGATACGCGACCTGAACCACTTTTCCGTCAGCCCCCACTTGATTAACATCAAGCGGAAACCAATTGGCTGCACTAACGACTGAACCGCTTAATGCAATTGAAGCCGTTGCCACGCATTTTAAAAATAAATTAGATGTCATCCTCTTATTCCTTTAAGTTTCAATTTTGATTGATTCTTGAATCCCGCTCACTGATTCGTGACGGTTTAGCTTTATTTCTTTATTTGAAAAGATAATAAGATTATGACCATATAAGATCAAATGAAATTAAATTGCTTTACGTATTCCATTTTGGTTATACTGCCTGAACAAATCCTAAAAAAAGAGGAGCATTTCATGTCACGTACCGACTGGTATTTACGCGCCAATTTGCGCTTCAAGCATCTGCAACTGTTAATTTATCTTGATGAAATGAGGAGCGTGAGTAGAGTAGCATCCGCACTGGCATTGACTCAGCCGGCGATTTCAAAAATGTTGTCGTCAATGGAAGCGGGTCTGGGAATTAAAATTTTCAACCGCACATCTTCAGGACTCGAGCCAACCCAACACGGCCTGTGCCTGATACAAAGTGCCAAAGATATTCTTTACAAACTAGAGACAACCCGGCTGCAACTTAGGGAAATCACTGAGGGCCCAATGATACAAATATCAATGGGCGTCATGCCTATTGCTGCCCTTGCCTTTGCACCCACCCTGCTTACCGCCCTGGATAAAAGCCCCATTGATTTTTCTGTCACCGTACGTGAAAGCACTTTAGGCGCACTGTTGCCACAGTTAAAAACAGAACAAATCAAATATATTGCCGGGGTCATTCCTAACAAACCTTTACAGGCCGATATTTGCTCGGAAGTTTTTTATGAGGACTCTTTTGTCATCGCAGTCAGGAAAGGCCACCCATTGGCCAACGAGTCCGATCTGGAATGGAAACACCTTAGCAACTACCCAATGATTCTACCCACCCGTGATGCCATCACACGGGAAATTATTGTAGACACCCTATTAAGCTACAACATCCCCATCCCCAACCAAATTGTCGAGTCATTATCAACGCTCACCAACGTTGGCATGCTTAAGTCATCCGACGCTTTTGGTACCATTCCCATGGAAATGGCTACTTTTTTTAAAAAGCTGGGTGTGCTGGAAATATTGCCACTCACCATCACTGATATTACTAGGAAAGTAGGGCTTATCTGGCATATCAATCACGAAAACACACCAGAGCATGAAGTTGTCATGAAAATTTTTCGAGATGCCTACACTCAATACAGTAAAGACCCAAACAATATATCTATTACGGAAATACCTTTTTACGGATAGAGGTAATATGCTGCGCCATCATTTCGACAGCTGCATTCCTATCTGCTGAAGCAATGGTTTCATACAAAGCTTCCAGCTCATGAATATTCGGGTTTTCAGCACCAGGCGTATAAGTCCTGAACCACAGCCTCATGGAGCGATCCAGTAACTGACCGGCAAAATTGGCTAACAACTCATTATTGGCCGCTTCATAGAGTGTTTGGTGAAAAAGACGATCCACCTCCATGCTACCTTGGTGATCATTGTTTTGCGCACACTGGCGTCCGATTTGTACAATTTTTTTCAGTTTTTCCAAGAGCTCGGGGCTCATTCTTTGCATTGCCTCTCCCGTTAGGTATGGCTCTACAAGCAAACGGGCATCAATCAGGTTCAAAAAACTATCAATAGTTTCCGCCTTAATTAATATACCTTTGCGCGGTAAAATTGCCACCAACCCTTCCCTGTCTAAACGGTGAATGGCCTGGTGAATCGGACTACGGCCTATTGAAAGAAGATTGCACAATTGCGCAACGTTGACCTGATCACCCGGCTTTAACTCGTTTTCCAGGATCATTTTTTTAATGGCAATATACGCTTTTTCAGCAAGAGGCAGCGATAAGCTTTCAGGGTTATCACCCTTTTGAGGTTGAATCATGAATTTATAGGTATAAAGGATAAATTAACTATGCATGACAGGATGCCATTAGTGCATTAATGTCCAGTAAGAATTATTATGTAATCGTCCGACAAAAAAGCAGGCAGAAAGTCTGCCTGCCATATACCCTATGCACAAAAACAAGGGAAAACACAAGACATTAAGTGCTTATTCGATTTTAACATTCGCGTCATTAATGACCTGTTTGTATTTTAAAGCTTCTTGAGTCATAAAATCAGCAAAACCGGCCGCATCGGTGGGTTTTGCCTGCATGCCTTGCTGTTCAAGTATTGCTTGTACATCGGGGTGAGCCAAGGCTGTAGTAAACAACTGGTTTAACTGATCAATTCTTTCATCACTCACACTGGATTTGGCCAGTAAACCCAACCATGTTTCCGAGATGAAGTCCGGATACCCCTGTTCAGCAAAAGTGGGGACATCAGGCATTTTGGGATGACGTTCCGCACCCGAGACTGCCAATGCTTTCAGCTTACCAGTCTCAAGATGGGGCGCAATGGCACCCACATCACCCAACGTGGAATGGACCTCTGAGCTTAATACCGCCAGTGTTGCCGGAGCTGCCCCTTTATAGGGAACATGAAGCAGATCAAGACCTACCTGATGATTGAACAGCTCATACCCCAAATGACCTGATGAGCCAGTTCCAAATGATGAGTACGTACCTTTATTTTCTTCTTTTTTCGCCCACTCTATGAACTCTGCCAAATTGGAAGCCGGTACATCGTTGGAAACAACCAGCACATGAGGACTGGAGGCCAGGCGAGTGATCTGGCGAAAATCCTTATTGATATCGTAGGGCAACTTTTGCATCAAACTAGGCGTAATCACAAAACTGGCTGCAATCAGCAAAACCGAATTGTCATCATCTGCTTTATTTAATAAAGCTTGTGCACCAATAACCGTATTTCCACCTGGTCGATTTTCAATAATCACGTTTTGCGCAGTATCTTGTTCTATCACCTTACCAATTGACCGGATAATTGAATCAGATGGCCCTCCAGCAGCATAAGGAACCACTATATTCAAAGGCTTGCTTGTATCAGCCTGGGCTAGCCCGGCAAATGAACCCAGTAACAGACTGAGTCCCAACAATATTTTTTTCATGATATCTCCTGTTGAAAAAAAGGCCGCACCAAGTGACAGCCTTTTTATTATTAACTTTTAATTATTGATTATTTTTTAGCCAATCTTGCCTGGCCTTGGATTTCAACCAGAATTTCAGGTTTTGCCAAGCCTTTGATTTCAATTAGCGCACATGCCGGAAAATCTCCGGTGAAGAATTCGCGACGAGCCTTCCATACTCCCTGATTCTCTTTCATATCAGTAACAAAAATGGTCATTGTTACGATGTCATCAATCGTACCACCAGCAGCCTCACATAAATCTTTCATTTTTTGAAAAATAACTTTGGCCTGCTCGTAACCATCTTTACCAATAATCGTTTCGCCATCATTGGCACGTGAAGTAAAGCCTGACAAATACAGAGTATCTTCTACTTGCAAACAATTTGACCACAAACCTGGAGCAGCTTCGGCAACATTTGGGCTAGTGATACGAACTCGATGTGATTGTGACATGTTTATTCCTTTGATGATGTTTTAATTTGATAACAGTGATATATCACTGTTATGCATAATAGGTGACGCTCGATGCGATGTCAAGCATATATTCTTATTAAGTTATGTTTGTTGTTATTTATATTCTTGGATTTCATACATCATGTCTGTAAAACACGATGCCACTTATTTCATGCTGTTGGATATTGAAAATAACCGGGTAATTCAACAAGAACTTTTTCCTGTTGAGCATAAAGATGAAAAATGGGAAAGATTAATGGACACGCTTGATGCCATCAACCGCCAATTTGGCAAAAACACCCTGAAAATCGCCGCCACCGGCCTTCATGCCTGCGCATAAAGGTGGAACTCAAATGCAAATGCCCAAAAAACATCTTCACAAGGCAGCAATGGAAAGTTTCTTTGGCATACTGAAGTCTGAGTAATTCCATCTGAAGCGCTTCGATAACATCGAACAGCTCGAAGCAGATATTGAGAAATACATTCACTACTATAATCACGAACGTATCAAGTTCAAATTAAACGGCCTGAGCCCGGTACAATACAGGACTCAGGTTTTAGCTTCCTGGTTTTTAACTGTCCAACATTTAGAGTTCACTTCAGAGCATGGGAACGAGAGTTTTACGGCATCAAGCATAGCTCTGCCACGCTCAAGCCGCCTCACCCCATTCACAAGTCCCTTCAAAGACAAAAAAACTCAAGCCACATACCGCAACATAGTGACATAATGAATACCGCTACCCGCCAGCACAAACAAATGCCAAATACCGTGTGCATGACGCCAGCGACTGTCATTGGCATAGAATAAAATACCCGCCGTATAGGCCACGCCACCGGCCAACAGCCATAAAAAGCCGTCCCGGCCCAGTGCCTCCATTAGCGGAAATAGCGCGATAATTGCCAACCAGCCCATTAACATGTAAAGCAGCATTGAAAACACCCGTTTGCCGCGCGCCAGCCAGATTTCCTGGACAATGCCCAGCAGGGCCAGCCCCCATACCACCCCAAACAACGTCCATCCCCAGGCCCCCCGCAGACTGACCAGGGCAAAGGGAGTGTAACTGCCGGCAATCAGAAGATAAATGGAACAATGGTCAAATTTGCACCAGATCCGTTTGGCCCTGCCGCGCAGGCTGTGATAAAGCGTAGATGCCAGGTATAAAAAAAGCAGCATGGCCCCATAAATGCTAAAGCCAACAATCTTCCAGGGATCGCCAGCCTGTGCACCAAGCACAATAAGCAGCACTGCACCAACTGCCGCCAGCCCTGCCCCTGCCAGGTGGGAAATACTGTTAAACCGTTCACCGTAATACATTCGCCTGTTCCTTTTCCGTCCGCCATTCCTGTGGTATGGCCTTTGTTAAGTTATACACCATAAGTATCCATCCCTGTTGCTGTTTTTTTCAGCTGAAAAATGCTATAAATATACTGTATAAATAAACAGTATATATTGTGAACATACCTGCTCATCTCACACCCATCCGGCATAGCTCGTTGCCAATAAAGGAAATCAGCTGCAAAACACCGGCCGGTTTCCCTTCGCCCGCCCAAGACCTGACTGTTAACCGGATTGACCTTAACGATATTCTCATCCAACACCCTGAAGCCACTTATTTCATGCAGGTTAAGGGCAACAGCATGACTGGTGCGGGCATCATGACGGCAATTGCTTTTACTGCTCCTGCGAGCGGGTTTTCAATCCTTCGCTCAAGGGCAAACCACTTATCATCATGTCAAACAACGATGGTTGCGCCATTTCACGGACTGATGAAGCCAAAGCCATGGGCATTGCCATGGGCGCCCCCTGGTTTCAAATTAAACATCTCGAATCGCTCGGGCTAGTGGGGCTATCGGCCAATTTTCCGCTTTATGGCCATTGCCTGCAAAAAATTACGCCAACAAGGCTCTATGGCGGGCGGTATCAACGTATTCATTCGCACCAGCCTATTTCGCTCTGGCCAGCAATACAGCGCCAATCATTTGGTGTATTTGAACACGCCTTTTTCAGACACCATTGCTCACTCATGCCAACGACAACTGGTTTATGCGCCAAGAAAAAAAACCAAGGCTATACCACTAACTGGAACGAGCTCATGGTGGTGCAGGCTTAGCGGTTACGCGTTCCCACGCAGGAGTTAACTGACCCCCAAAAGTTGAATGGGTATCCAACTTTTGGGGGTCAGTTCAAGCCCAATGAAGGGTGCGACAAGGCAACAAGACGGTCCTCAAAAAGAGGTTTCATTTGAATTTCAGATGCCCAGCCCTCGAAGGTTCCAATCGCCAAATCAATTTCACGATGTGTTAAAAGTGTTACCAGGGTTTGTGTTGGCGCCTCTTCCAGACGAATAACAATGCCAGGGTACAAAACACTAAAATTGGCAACAGCATGTGCAACCAAAGTGCTGCTCAATAAGGGGGTGACACCGATCGACAAGATCCCTTTAGACAACTCACCCAGCGATTGCAGGTTTGTAATCTGCAAATCCAGATCTTCCAGTATCCTGCGAATGGATTCGGCAAAGGCCTCACCGGCAGCAGTAGGAGATACGTATTTTGTTGTACGGTCAAATAACTTTACGCCCACGATTTCTTCTGCTTCTCGAATCGTCATGCTTAGGTTGGACTGGGTGGTATGAAGATTCGCTGCCGCGACTGTAAAACTTCGGGAAGAAGCCACTTCACAAATTGCCAATAACTGCTTAATAGATAGTTTACTCATGCATTGAAAAGGATAATGACAAAAACACATACACTTTAAAACGTGCTTGCAAAATAAAAAGTGTTTTTTAGTACGCGGAAACCATGGTACCCGGGTAAGCGGGCCAGCCATAAATAAAAAACAAAAATGCTGGAATCCCAATTAATTTAAGTAATATATATTACCATTAACATATTAATAATTAATCATTACTGCGCCTATATAACGTGCAGCATCGTTACGTTGGTTGGATGTTTTTCTAATGACTGGTAAAGGGCATAGGCTTACCGGCCTTGGTGCGGCATTTATTGCTGCGGCTATTGCAAAAATAGCAGGGCTGGACGTGTTTTTACAAACCGCAAGTGCTCTCGTAGCAGCTGTTTCCACCTCCTTACCCGACTGGGTAGAAATCCCCTATTACCGCAAAGGGGTCCGAACCGGTTCGCTCATCAAACACCGCACCTTCACCCATTGGCCCTGGTTTTGGGTTGGTTTAATGTATTGGGGATTTTCTGTTAAAGAGCTTGAAGGTGCCGCCATGATTGGCGCGGCAACCGGTGCATTAAGCCATATTCTGGCCGACGCCCCCAACCCCATGGGGATTCCCTGGATCCATCCTCTGCAACGGATACGATTGGGGAAAAAAGGCTGGTGGCGCTCGGGTAGATACGAAACAGTACTGGTAAGTTTATTTACGGTTTTTGGTGTGAGCATTTGGGTACAGGTGAATCCTGATAATGTATTTTCACAGGGATTAACGCAATTAACACAGGAAAGCGTCAAACAAATAAACGTTGTTTTACAACCCCTGGTTCAAAATTTCATAACTTACTTAAGTAGCAACGTTATTTTTTGATACTATGGGGCTGAAGTAAATAATTTATTTTCATTGCCCATTCTTGTTCAGCAGGGTTTGCTGGATGTCTGAAAAAGTGTAGTATATCCACCCAAACAATGCTAAACAGTTAGGAACAATACCAATAGCATTTACTGCTCCAGCCATGCAATACTGCTTTTCATGAACATCTTCAAGCATTCTGGCGAATACGACAAAGAACGGCAAAAAATCCTTCGCAGTTACTTCACCGATGCCATTGACATTCTGTCTGAATCCCATTCAAAAAATCAAATTGCACAGTTGTTCGAATCCTTGTCTTTTCCCCTTAAAGACATTAATAACGCATCAAAAAACCTTTCTTTTGATGATTATTTAAACCTGATTGACCAAATCAACAAAGCATGGAATGTTCCGGGCCTGGGCCTGAAACTGGGCATTGTGAAATCAATCAAGAATTTCGGCATTTATGGTTATGCATTAATGGCCAGCACTACCTACGAACAATTTAATGCAGTAGCCAACCGGATTTTCTATGCAATCTACGAGCCGCTTACCATAGAAAATCGGGTTGTAGGCGATATGCTAGAAATCAGCTATATACCCAAAACCCACATAGCACAAAACATCCATGTTATTTTGATGGAACAGGTAATAACCTGCGGCATTTCATTAATGAGCACCCAACTGCCAGAAAATGTAAGCTGGGATAGCTGCATAATTAACTGTAATTATGTTGCCCCCGGACATGCGCACTTTTACAGAAAATACTTCCCGGGCACCATCAATTTCAACCAACCAGTCATGCAATTGTGTGTTCCTGCCAGCTGGATGCAGTTGCCCCTAAGGGCGGGAAACAATTATATTTATTCTTTATGCGAAAACAAGATTGCAGACATTTTAAGCAGCCTGAATACGCAAAGCACCCTTTCTAACCGGGTGCGCCATATTTTATTAAGCAGCAACTTCAATAATGTACCTGGCATCAATCTCATTGCAAAAAGTTTTCATATGGCAGAACGCACTTTGCATTTGCGGCTATCCCGTGAAGGTACCTCATACCGCGTGATTTTGAATGAAGTCAGAAATGAGTTAGCGCAACGTTATTTGAAAGAAAGCAGCCTGACCGTTCAGGAAATTGCTTTTCTCTTGGGATATGAACATACCCAGAATTTTTACCGTGCCTTTTTGAAAAACAACCGGATAACGCCATCACAATTCCGACGAGGCAAACAAGCAACCTTGCCTGCTCCGTCAGAATAAGAATTTTATGCAACCACAGTGTTTTCAATGGCACCGATTTGGTCAATCTCACATTTAACCACATCACCATTTTGCAGGAAAACAGGCGGATCCATGGCCACACCTACCCCTTCGGGTGTTCCGGTAGCAATAATATCATTAGGTTCCAGCGTAAAAGCGGTTGATAAATAGATCAGCTGATCATCAATACCGTGAATCATTTGCGACGTATTATTGGACTGGCGCAGTTGACCATTCACATAGCAACGCAAATCCAGGTTTTCGGGGTTCTCAATTTCATCAGCCGTCACGATCCAGGGGCCGATTGGTCCATGAGTATCAAACGACTTGCCCATGGTAAAAGTTAAGGTATGAAATTGCCAGTCACGGGCAGAAACATCGTTAACGACAAGATAGCCAAAAATCGCATCACGCACATTGGCAGAAGTCAGCTTTTTGGAACGCTTGCCAATGACCACGCCCAACTCTACTTCATAATCCAGTTTTTCGGTAACGCCTGTTTCAATCTTGCCAAACGGGTCATTAACGCACGTAATCTGCTTGTTGAACCAGGTTTGATGAGTACGTTCTGCAACGCCTAATTTGCTGGCTTCTTCCACATGCTTTTTATAATTCATGCCAATGGCCAGGAATTTCCCAGGGCGAGGAATAGGAGCCAGCAGTGTTACCTGTACCAACGGGTAATGAGCAGCAACACCTTCGCTACGCGTTTTAAGCAGTTCCAGTGCTTCGGGGCCCGCCTCAATCATCGATTGCAGATCCCGGTATGGGAAATCAATTTTCTTAAAATCAATAATGCCGTCAGCAGCAAGCACACCACACGATATTTCGTTATTAATTTCAAATCTTACGAGTTTCATAATGCGTCCTGTTAATTTATATTTTCTGATTCGTAGTTGTAAATAAAATCTTCTGGAGGTTCCGGCCCCCAGGAATGCAAGGCATCTTCAGCGGGCCAATTGCTTGCTTTCCACAGCTCACTGTCATGAATATAATCCATGTCCGAATAATATTCAGCATAACTTCCCCAAGGGTCAGCCACATAATGGAAAAAATTTGACCCAATTGAATGCCGCCCAAACCCCCAGCCTTTTGTATGTCCTTTTTCCACCATACGTTGCCCTCCCAGGCCGACTTCATCGGGGGAAGCAACCAAGAAACTGGCATGATGAAAACCGATATGGCTGGATTTTGCAAAAGCAATCACATGGTGTTCACTGCCACCGGGAAAATGGGTAAACATCACGCCCTCACCAGAGCGATCTGACAGTTCAAGGCCAATTGCGTGGTTCAGAAACTCAAAAGAAGCATCCACATTTGGGGTAAACATTAACACATGCCCCATGCGGCGGGGCCGCACGTCTGGCAATACCGACTTGGGCGGCAAAGCTCCCTGGTTAAGGCGGTTCTGATGTCCCGGTGAATTGATTAAAAAAGGCGATACAGGATTTTCTTTATAACTGTCGCAAGCTTCAACTATATGAAACAAAAGGCCATACGGGTCACGAATCCATAAACCCTCCTTGCTACCTCCTTGCGGTGCGACAACTGTATTAATTCCGTGTTGTTCAAGATTAGCCCTGACTTTATCCAGTCCCTTTAGCGAGGCGCCAATTTGCACATGGTGAAAGGCTTTGTATGCAGCACCGGTTATCAGCTTAATACAGGGATGCTCAACCCCGTCACAATAAGCCTCTATGGTTTGTGGTTTATCCATTAACAAATGCAAACCAAAATCACTGTAAAACTTAATTGCCGCCTCTTTATCCGCATCGGAAATTTCAATGGCGACATGCTTTATAAACAAATCAGACATCTGCGTCTCCTTAAGCAACAACCGCTTCACAAAGGCCATACTGCTCCAACTGTCTGGCAAGCTGCTCAAGCATGTCATCCAATTGCGCTTTATTGCCAGCTGCCGCAAACAGGTAGTGGTCGGGGCGTACCAACAATGCTTTCACATTGTGGGTACTCATGAATGAAAGAATTTGCCCCTGAGTATCTGCATATTCATTATCTTTGGCAAAGCACTTATCAGCTACAACTACAGTTTGAATATCCAGCAAAGCAAGCATTTCCCTGATATTGTCATCCAGACATTGAGCGGCAAAATCATTATTAATAATAAGCTTGAATTTGCCACTGTCTGTAAACCGGTCCAGCCGTGCAGTGCGGCGCTGGTAACGCACCGTTCCGTGCGGCGACAGCAAACCAGCGCAAGGCAAGGGTTGCCCCTCTTCATTCTGAGCAATAAAACCGCCTGTTAAGTAGGGAAACGGCTGCATCTGGGGCCGATTTTCTGACAGGAACAAGGCATCACGCTGCGCTGCTTTTTCCTTGTCTGGTATGCAAATAATGTTGCCTAAAAACATGGAAAGCTTAATGACATCAGTCACATGCGGTTTACGTTCCTTCTCATAGGTATCCAGCAAAGACTCATCGGCCTCACCTCTCAAGACGCTATCCAGCTTCCAGATCAGATTCCAAACATCGCGCAGGCCGGCACACATGCCCTGCCCCATGAATGGCGGCATAACGTGAGCGGCATCACCGGCCAGCAAAATACGATTTTTTCGCCATTGCTCGGCGACCAGGGAACGGAAAGTATAAAGCGCATGACGCACAAGCTCACCTTGTTCAGGCTTGATCCAGTCACCTAGCAAACTGTGTACTTTTTCAACGTTCACCATTTCCTCTTTGGTTTCGTGAGGTAAACGCATGAATTCCCAGCGCCTGTTTTCACGACCATTGACCTTACCCCCCGGCACAATGGTGGTTGGACGTTCAGGATTGCAATACTGGCCGCATTCAACCAGCCCCAAATCCACCGCACTCAGGCCATCATTAAGCATGTAGTCAACCACCAGCCAATCTGCTTCAAAACCCAAGTCAACCCGGTTGATATGCAGTGACTCACGAACAATGCTGTTGGCACCATCTGCACCGATAATATATTTTGCGGAACAGCATTTTACTTCCTGGCTCACCAAGTCTTTAACTGTTACGGTTGCACAATCCTTGTTCTGGTTTATCTCAATACAGTCGTGCTCAAAAAAAACAGAAATATTATTGCGACGCTTGACCTCTGCATCCAGCTCCCGTTCAAAAGAGGGCTGGTGAATAAAATTCACCTCACTGGTTCCTGACACCGAGCCACCTGGCCAGTCAAGCATAATAAGTTCTTGCCAGTTGGCGTTGTACCAACGATAAACAGGCGCTATATCAACCACCTTGTCTACCAATTGACCCAAGCCACCCGCATGCAAAAGGCGATAAACCTCGTGATCAATACAAACTGCCCTGGGTAAGGGATACACCTCATGCCAACGTTCAAACACGGCCACTTTCCAGCCCAGCCTATCCAGCAATAAAGCGGCGACTTTGCTTACAGGGCCATAGCCTACCAAGATCACGTCAAAATCCGTGTCCTTAGAATTATTTTTCATAATGTCTCCTTCCGAAAAATGTTCAATTTTCACAAACCAATTTTTTTATTGTGTTTTTAAATTGGCTGTATTCAAGATAGCAATAAAGCCTTCAATAAAAAACATCATTTTCGGCAAAATTAGTATCATTTTCAGCAAGGATAAAATGCAGACAAAATGATGCTCACATAATATCTGGCGTTTTTAACTATGCGACATTCATCATGAGAAAATAGGATCAGTTAAAACATGTATTACACGGCCGACTTATACCGGCTAACCCAGGCCGCCAGCCAAAAGCTAAGGGCCAGCAAGGTTGCGCAGATTGCAATAGACCAAATCACGGCATCGTAACTTTGGGTGCTTGACCTGATCCAGGCCGCTACCAACGGTGCAAAAGCCTTAGCCAGCGTGCTGGGAAACGTCAAAATACCATTAAGTGCACCATACGCCCGCTTACTTAGCATTTCTGGCACAACCAGTCCACGCACAATGGTAAAGATCCCGTTACTGGCCCCATAGGCCACACAGGCAGCAGCAACAATCCAGATATGGGAAGGTTGCAAGGCCAACACGATAAACACAGCGGGAAACACGGCAACCACCAAAGCCCCGATGCGCCGCATGGACATGCTTGCCCCAAACATGCTGATCAGGATCCGCCCCGCCACCTGCGCCGGCCCAATGATGGCAATGACCCAAACCACCTCTTGGGTAGAAAGCCCGCCCTCTAGAAACAACGGGTACATATGAAACGTAAACGCGGTAAAAGCGCCTGCATAAGCAATCAGCGACAGCATCAACAACCAGAATACCGGTTGCCGGAATGATGCGACGATTGCCTGCCTGTCCGTTTGTTGCTGTTCTTCATGCTGGGGCTGAATAGCGTGCACAAAATCTTTTTCTGGCCTGATAAAACCATAATATAGGGCAGCACAAAGTACGCCATTAATAAGGGCCAATACCAATAAGGCATCACGCCAGCCCCAGTGATCAAGCAAAAACTGAACCAGCGGAATAAACACGGTACTGGCAAACCCCCCCCATAAAGTAATGGCGGTTATGCCCGACCTGGCCCTGGCTGCCCCCACCCGACGGACAATAACCGCAAAGGCGGGTTCATACAAGGTGGCCGCCTGCAAAGCACCCAACCCGGCAATTAAAAGATAAAACCCCAATAAGCTGCTTACCTGGGACCACAAAAAAAACAATACCCCCGCGGCCAATGAGCCAAGGGACATTAGCAACCGGCCGTGTCCCTTATCAACCGCTACCCCCACTGGGTAGGCAAGAAACCCCGCCAGCACCAGGCCTGCCGTTGCAGCACCGTACACATCGGTTCTGGACCAGCCCAGTTCCAGCATCATGGCTTCGGCAATTAAGGGAAAGCTGTAATACAGCGTACCCCAGGCACATATTTGCCCAATACCCAATGCGGTAACCAACATAAGGGCACGATCAGCATTTGGCAACAAACCGGAACTATCTTCCGCTAGATTAGCCTGAGGGGTGGACATGAATATATGGTTCCAGGTTATTATTCGTGATTCATTGCGGCTGCGCTGATGGTAAAATTTCCAGCACCACTTCAGAAGGGCGACACAAGCGCACCCCTACAGAGGTGACCACAAAAGGCCGGTTCATCAGGATAGGATGCGCTTCAATGGCATCCAGCAACTGCTCATCAGTCAGGGCCGGGTCTGAAAGCCCCAATTCCTGATACAGCGCCTCCTTTTCCCTTAAAGCCTGACGAACGGTAAGCCCGGCATCAGCAATAAGCGATTTGATGGTTTCGCGGCTGGGAGTAGTTTTGAGATACTCAACAATCACAGGCTCTATGCCAGCATTGCGTATCATGGCCAAGGTATTGCGAGAAGTTCCACAATTTGGATTGTGGTAAATGGTAACGTTGTTCATAGGGCTCCTGTGTGATGATCACATCACATGCTTTGATGTTGGGTTTATGGATTGCCAAACAGGTAACTAACGTATCAAAAGCCGCAAATACCTGTTATTCAAATAGTATCAATCGCGCCAGTATACTATAATTCGATAAATATCGAAATATAGAAACAATACTGGAACGATCATGGAAACCAAAGATGCCGTAAAAGCCTTGTCTGCACTAGCTCATGAAACCCGGCTTGCTGCCTATCGTCAGCTGGTACAGGCCGGTTCTGCCGGTTTACAGGCAGGCCAACTTGCCGATACGCTTGGCATGCCTCCCTCTTCACTTTCCTTTCATTTGAAAGAGCTCATCAATGCCGGTCTTCTGGAATCAAAACAGGAAGGCCGGTATGTCATTTATTCGGTAAAATTCCAGGCCATGACCACACTACTGGATTATTTAACGGAAAATTGCTGTGCCGGGGATCGTTGCGTTGTCACCTCACCAAACCCGTCCTTCAAACCCGAAAATTAAACGAAAAAAAGCCAGCCCCCACCTGCTTAGCCACTAACCCGACTATTAGCCCTTTCAAACAAGGGGTTGTATTTTGTATTCGAATCATCAACAAGCTAACCCACTTATTTCACTTAACAGTTAACAGGATTTAACGTGTTTACCTCCTTGGCAATTTTTATTGTGACTATTACTTTAGTCATTTGGCAACCCCGTGGTCTGGACATCGGCTGGAGCGCCTCTTTAGGTGCCTTGTTGGCATTTTTATTTGGCGCCATTCAAATAAGTGATATTCCGGCCGTATGGCATATTGTCTGGAATGCAACCGCTACCTTTATTGCCATTATCATTATTAGCTTACTGCTAGATGAAGCCGGATTTTTTGAATGGGCGGCACTGCATGTTGCCCGCTGGGGTGGCGGCAAGGGCAAGATTTTGTTCTGCCTGATTATTTTACTTGGCGCTGCCGTTTCCGCGTTTTTTGCCAATGACGGTGCAGCCCTTATCCTGACCCCTATCGTCATGGCCATGCTGCTGGCCTTGGGATTTGGCCCCGGTGCCACCTTGGCATTTGTGATGGCTGCCGGTTTCATTGCCGATACCGGCAGCCTGCCCTTGATTGTTTCAAACCTGGTCAATATCGTTTCCGCTGATTTTTTTGACATCAGCTTTGCCCGATATGCCGCAGTCATGGTACCGGTTAACTTTGTATCGGTAGCAGCAACGCTGGTGGTTTTACTCTGGTATTTTCAGGCAAGCATTCCGGCCACTTATGACCGAACGCAACTGAAACGCCCCAATGACGCCATTCGTGACCTGACCACTTTCCGCGCCGGCTGGTGCGTATTGGCATTATTGTTGATCAGTTTCTTTGTTCTTGAAGACATGGGCATTTCGGTTAGTGTCATTGCTGCGATTGGTGCTTCCATTCTGTTAGTGGTTGCGGGCCGCGGTAACGTTATTAGCACCAGAAAAGTTATGCGTGAAGCACCTTGGTCGATCGTGATTTTCTCTCTGGGCATGTATCTGGTGGTCTATGGCATGCGCAATGCCGGGCTAACCGATCATATTGCAACGCTTTTGAATTGGCTGGGCGACCAGGGGCTTTGGAGTGCAGCCATCGGAACCGGTTTGCTGACTGCCCTGCTATCATCCATTATGAACAATCTACCAACGGTACTGGTGGGTGCCCTATCGATTGAATCCAGCCAGGCCACGGGTGTCATTAAAGAGGCCATGATTTACGCCAATGTGATTGGCAGTGATCTTGGACCCAAAATCACCCCAATTGGTAGCCTGGCAACCTTGCTGTGGCTTCATGTGCTTTCTCGAAAAAACCTGAAAATCACCTGGGGCTATTACTTCAGGGTGGGCATTGTTATAACGCTACCCGTTCTATTGGCAACCCTGGCGGCACTGGCCTGGCGACTGGGTGCGGCGTAAATATGTTGAGGAATCCGGGATGACTATTAAAAATATTTAAGCCCATAAATATTTACAATTTGTATCACCGGATTATAATTACGCACGAATTTTGATGATCAACCATTATTTAGGGAAACCATTCATGCATCCTGTTATTGCTAAAACATTTGGCGGCCTGTCGCTCAGTTATTATGCCCGCAATTTTATATTCGGCCTTATCTTCCCGGCATTATTCATGCTCATGCAGTCCCAAACCGCCAGGCCTACCTCACTCGGGATGATGGCTTTTCTGGTCATTTCAACACTGCTTTACCCTTATGCCCGTTTTGTTTATGAAAGCATAGTCAGCTTTGTCATGGGAGAAAATATTTTTTTAATTAATAGCATTGTGATGCTGTTAACGAAATTGCTTACGATGCTGTTATGCTGGGCATGCGCTATTTTCATTGCACCGGTAGGTCTGGTGTATTTGTATTTTTATCATAGCAAGCAACAGGCCATGCAAAAATGATCGTTACACTTGTCGGATTTGCATTTTTATTTGGCATTGCCTTAAGCCGGATTGGTTTGCCACCCATGGTTGGGTTTCTTTTAGCCGGCTTTGCCTATAATCTTGCAGGACTGGAACACCCCGACAGCCTGACACTAATTTCCGATTTGGGCGTAACCCTCTTATTGTTTACTATTGGCCTGAAACTGGACCTGAAGGCGATTTGGGTGCCCTGATCCTGGGTGCCCTGCTAGCCAATCATCCCAAAGCCAATGAGCTGTCAAAATCACTCTTCAGCTTCAAAGAACTCATGCTTGTTGGTTTTTTCCTGTCTGTTGGCATGCAAGGACTACCCACCGACTGGCTGCTTATTATGGCGTTGTGCATCAGCCTGAGCTTTGCCGTTTCCGCCCCCTTCAACATGAAAGCTGAAGATATTTACCGCCGCCACAAAGGCTTCTGGGAAAAATTTCAATCCTCAAAAATTCATCCACGCGACAAATTCATGGCGACAGGCGATGCCCAGGTACTGATTGTTGGCATGGGACGCGTAGGTACCGGTGCGTATGATTATTTAACAACCGCTTTTAATAACAAAATAATCGGTATTGACCATGATGCCTCACGTGTAGACGACCACCGCCTGGCAGAGCGAAAAGTCATGTTAGGTGATGCAACCGACTCGGACTTCTGGACCAAGCTTAAAGCGGGTAAAAACATGCGGCTCATTATTCTTGCCATGCCCAATCACAATAGCAATGTTTTTGCCGCTCACCAAATTCGCAATGCAGGACTGCAAACACAAATTATTGCGATTGCCCAGCACCCGCAAGAAGTAGAAGAACTGGAGGCCTTACAGGTTCCTTCATTCAACATGTATTCCGAAGCAGGTGAAGGACTTGCAAGAAAGGCCTTGCTGGAATTTACCGATAATCGCTAATCCATGCAAAAGGTGGCCCCCCCTCATCAGAATGAAGCATAATGCATGATCCAATAAAATCACCGTTACCTTTACTTCTTTTAGGGATACCTTTTCATGGCGCCTTCGCTGTTCGATTATGAAAGCCATTTAGAAGCCTGCGCGAAACAAAATGAACAGGCCTTCAAGGCCCTCTACCAACAGGAGTCTGCGCAAATGCTGGGCCTGGCCATCAGCCTGCTTGGCGATCGCGCGCTGGCCGAAGACTGCCTGCACGACACCTTTGTACAAATCTGGCGCCACGCTCAACGTTTTCAACGCTCACTAGGCAGTGGGCGGGCATGGATCTACAGCATTCTACGCTACCGGGCCCTAAATCAATTGCGCAGCCATGGTCGTTACACGGAACTGGATGATGATTTTGTTGAACGCATTGCGGACGACAGCCCCCAGGCCACCGAATTGTTTGAACAGAAAAATGAACAGAAACAACTAAGCCGATGCTTGCGAGGTATTGACCGCAATCGCAGGCACCCCATCTTGCTCGCTTTCTATCATGGCCTGACCCATGAACAAATTGCCAATCGCCTGACCATTCCGCTAGGCACCATTAAAAGCCGTATCCGCGCCGGTCTTCGCGCATTACAGGAGTGTTTGCAAGCATGAACCCCCAACATCCCGATGAACTGCGTACGCTGATTGGCGAATATCTGCTGGGGCTGCTTGATGAAGCGGAGGCCAAAAGAATGCACGATCTGATTGAAAAAGATCAAGACGCAGCCAAAATGGCCCTGCAATGGCAGCAGCATTTCCTTGAACTCAGCGACCAGTTGCCGCCACAAACACCCTCGGCACAATTATGGCCTCGCCTGCAAAAAAGTCTTGGGCTGAGTGACCCTGTCAAACCGCCCAGCCTATGGAAAAACTGGTGGCAAAGCCTGACGACATGGCGCCTGGCCAGTGCGGTACTAGCCTGCGCCCTCCTGGTTGCTCTTTTGCCAGAACTATGGCGAAACGATATGTCTGCCAACCGGTATATGGCAGTCTTGCAGCCACCAGGTGAATCAGCCCAACCCGGCTGGGTCGTGCAGATCGAAACAAGTGGCCGCTTGCTGCTAGAGCCCCTGCTTGAGCAGTCAATCCCACCCAACCACTCAATCCAGTTCTGGACCTTGGTGGATCCTGCCATTGGCCCCCGTTCTCTGGGTTTGGTTGAACCTGGCAAACCACTGCAACTATCGGCAGAACAAATTGGTGCCGTACAGGCTGGCCAGCTGTTTGAACTGACACTGGAGCCGGAAGGTGGATCCCCCATCAACCGGCCAACTGGCAAAGTACTTTACATTGGCCGGGCAGTCATGGCTTCCCTCAACTAAACGCAATTTTTGGATAACAATCGCGATTGAAAATTTATTTTCAAATCGCGACATCCAAAGCTTTCACTCGTGGGTATATATATCAGGTGCTTGATCAAAGTGCCGGCAAAGCTGGAGTTTTTCAGCCTGCATTCATACCAAAACACACTGAGAGAAACTTTATGAATATGCGTAAAACCTTGATTTCCATCGCTTTAACCACTTGCACAAGCGCTCTGATGGCAAGCGCGGCTAGTGCAGCAACCCTGCTGGCTCTGACTGCAGACGGTCAAATTTATAAAATTGACAGCAACAGCCAGAAAGTGACTGCCAACATGGCTGCCAGCAGCCCAAGTCCGCTACGCGGTTTTGATGTGCGGCCTGCCAATGGCAAGCTCTATGCGCTGGGGAACGACCATCAGCTATACACTGTGGACCTTTCCACTGGCGCCGCCAGCAAGGTAGTCAAATTGAACAAGGAATTACCAGGCAGTGGCCAAGCAGTGGTTGACTTCAACCCGGTAGCCGACAAACTGCGCCTGTTGGCAAACGATGGCACCAACTTTCGTGTTAACGTTGAAACCGGTGAAGTCGCCGTAGATGGCAGCACAAGCTATGCAGCGGACGGCCCACATGCCGGCAAAAAACCCGCCATTGCGGCTGGTGCTTACACCAACGCCTATGCAGGCACAAAAAGCACCGCACTACATACCATTGACTTGGCCAGCAATAGCCTGATGCTGCAGAACCCACCCAACGACGGCATTCAGCAACCGATTGGCAAAATTGCAGATGGACTGAAAGCAGTCGCCATGGATATTGACAGCGATGGCAAAGGCGGCAATATCGCCTACCTGTTAACCGGAACCACCCTGCATACACTAGATCTGGGTAGTGGCAAACCAAATACCTTAGGTAAAATTGCCGGCCTGCCAGAAAATATTATTGATATTGCCGTAGTACCGGGCATGTAAGCAATCACATAACGTCGTCATTTTATATGGATATCACTGCGCTTTTACTAAAGCGGTAACTTGATATCCGTAAACGCGATTCAACAACAAAACCTTCAAGCCCGGGCAATAGGCACCTCATGCCAATTGGTGGTGTAGCCCGGGCTTTTGCGTTCCTGCCGCATATACCAATGCTCTTTATCATGAAAACCGATACTACCCGTTTTTAAAGTGCCCCGTCCAAAACGGGCATTGATTTCATCCAGGGTTGTCATTAATTGTGCCCGCTTTTCCTGCCCGGGATCGCCAAAACACAATTCACCCTGAACCGGTTGTGACGGCACAATTTCCATTAACATGACACCAGCCTTTTTATATTTATAACCAGGTCGCCAAATGGCATCCAGCGCTTTAAGGGCATATTTCGTAAAAATCAGGTTATCGGCCGTTGGACAAGGCAAAACCACCATCCTGCTATTGCCATATTGCCTGCCTTGATCAAAAGGACTGGTAGTAATGAAGATTTGCATGCTACCGGCAATCGAATCCTGGGCCCTTAGCTTATGGCAAGCCATGGCAATAAACTGGGACAAGGCACTTTGCAATTCAGCCATTCCCACCATGGCCACACCAAAAGAGCGCGAGGCAATAATCTGTTTTTTGGGTACCACCATTTCTTCCAGTTCCAAACGGGAAATACCCCGCAGCTCCTGAATGGTTTTACTGGTAACGGTAGAAAATATTGCCCGCGCAATATCGAGATCCAACTTGGCCAAATCCAATACAGTATGCACACCCATTTCTTCCAGACGCTTGGCGATTCTTCTGCCAACACCCCAGACTTCTTTGGCCTTTATGCTTTGCATCAGGGCAGCCAGTTCATAACGGTTCAACCGGGTAAGATCACAAACGCCCTTCCATTGGGGCTGTTTTTTGGCGATATGATTGGCTAATTTAGCCAGCGTTTTGGTTGAACCTATGCCTACGCAAGTTGGAATACCGGTATCACGCAAGACTTCAGCCCGGATACGCTGGCCGTATTCCGCCAAATCCTGCTGAAAGCCGGATAAATCAATAAAACTTTCATCAATTGAATAAATTTCCTGCCGAGGTGAAAACCGCCCGATGACAGTCATCATGCGGTCTGACATATCACCATAAAGCGGAAAATTGGCCGACATTGCCACCAGGCCACGGGTATTTTCAAGATGCCTGATTTTGAACCAGGGATCGCCCATTTTAACGCCGATGGCTTTGGCTTCATCGCTTCGTGAAATGGCGCAACCGTCATTATTGCTTAAGACAATTAAAGGCTTGCCCTTGAGGGAGGGACGAAAAACACGCTCACAGGAGCAGTAAAAGCAGTTGCCGTCAATAAGCGCGAAAGTCATACCAAGTCTTTGATGACATGTGTTACCACCCCCCAGATTGTCCACTCTTGCCCGGATTCTGGAACAATATCCGGATAAGTGGCATTGGCCGCCTTAAGCCGGATAATGCCGTTGCGGCTATGCAAGCGTTTAACCGTAACCTCTCCGTTGATTTCTGCAATCACGATATGGTTATGCCGGGCCACAAGGGAACGGTCTACAATTAAATGGTCACCATCTTCAATACCCGCCTCAACCATGGAATGACCCTTAACGCACATGTAATAGGTAGACGTTGGGTGCTTGACCAGAATTTCACCAATGTTTATGCGGTTAACCGCCATATCCTGGGCCGGAGAAGGAAACCCCGCAGGAGTTTTGGCATCTATTTTCCGGATAGTAACCGGACTGGCAGCAAGCGGCATGAGTTCTGAAGGAAAGTTCATGATGAATATTACTGTTTATTTATACAGTATATTATGCCACTTTTTGCGAATCATATGTCGAAGTGACATGTTAAGATTCAGAATAAAAACCAAGCACATACCCACAGGAGAACAACATGGATGAATTCATGCAGGCAGCCATCGAAGAAGCACGCCTAGGCTTACAAGAAGGGGGAATCCCCATTGGTTCAGTCCTGGTACACCAAGGGCGCATCATTGGGCGCGGGCACAACAAACGCGTTCAGCAAAACAGTGCCATCTTGCATGGCGAAATGGATGCCCTTGAAAATGCAGGCCGTCAACCCGCCCATATCTATCGCGAATCAGTGCTGTATACCACCCTGTCACCCTGCTCCATGTGTACCGGTGCCATTCTGCTTTATGGCATTCCCAAAGTCGTGATCGGGGAAAACCAAACCTTCATGGGGGGTGAGGAATTGCTGCGCCGGGAAGGCGTGTCACTGGAAGTATTGCAAAACGAAACCTGCATTGAACTGATGCGTAGTTTCATTGCTGACAAGCCGGAACTCTGGAACGAAGATATTGGGGAATAAACCGGGTGTTTTCCCAAGAGTGTTGCTTTCATTAAAAATAAAAACAACATGGCAACGCAAAAGCAGAGTGATTTAGTCGTACTTGTCAAAATGGAAACCTAACCGGCTGAAATGCTCAAACAGCTCAATATCAGATTAAGACATTGAACGGTTTGTAGTACGAAAGCGGTAGTGACAACGGCAGCAGCAATTTACGCTGTTGCCAATAGAGCGACCTGCGTCATGATCAGCTGCTCTATCATTTTTTCCAAAGCCGAATACGCTTGCTTGGCCTGGTTACCTACCATCCGCTTGAACAATTTATTTTCATTGTCCATTCTTGTTGACCAGGGTTTGCTGGAGTTCTCTTTTCATGATTTTACCAGCCCCGTTCTTTGGAAGATTATCCACAAACACATAGCGTTTTGGCCGTTTGAATCTTGCAATATGCGTCAGGCAATGGGCATCCAACTCGGACACTTGCACCTCTTTACCCGGAATAGTCACCACAAAAGCCACAATCGACTCTCCCCACTCTGGGTCTGGGGCACCTACCACTGACACTTCGCTAACCAAAGGATAAGCAAGTAGCACATCCTCTACTTCACGAGGATAAATATTGGTACCGCCGCTGATAATCACATCTTTCGAACGATCCTTTAAATAGAGCATACCCCGCGTATCCAGCATGCCGATATCACCCGTTTTCAAGGCACCGTTCAGCAATGTTTTAGCAGTTGCCTCCGGATTATTCCAGTATCCCATCATGACCGTTGGCCCACGAACCACTACTTCACCCAGTTCTCCCTCCGGAACCGGCTGATCATTATGATCGAGTATCTCAACCTGCATAGCCGTCTGCGGGAACCCCACAGAAGACAACATGTTCATGTCACCGGTTTCAACAGCATGAGCCAGATTCCCGGGAGGAAGAGCCGAGATCGTCATGGGGCTTTCCCCCTGGCCATACATATGAATAATCCTGGGGCCAAAGCAGCCAACAGCCTGCTTGATGTCCTCGACATAAAATGGCGCTCCACCCACAATTATTGAACGCAGGCCAGACACTTCAGGACAATAAGACTGTGCAAAACCAACCATGCGCCGCACCATGGTCGGCGCCGCGAACACGCTGACATCCTGATAGTGAGCAAACAGATCAAACAGTTCAGCCTCTTCAAAACCACCTGAATCGGGCACAAGCTGAGCGCCCCCCTTGATGAAGTAAGGAATGCTGTACAAGCCGCTACCGTGAGACATGGGAGCCGCATGTAATAAAATGCTATTAGGGCTCACCGATTGCACATCTGAATAAAAATGCATGGCCATACTGACCAAATTGGCATGACTAAGCATTACCCCTTTGGGCTTACCTGTCGTTCCACTTGTATAGAACAACCACGCAAGGCTCTGGCCATCGTCAGGGCCCAATGGAAGTTCAGGACAGTCGAATGCCCTCTGGAACAGCGATGAATCCAGGCTTAACACCTTCACTTCGGGCACGCCAACAAGCGCATCCTGCATGGGTTGAAAAAGTGCCTCTTGAGTGATGCACGCGCGCGACCCAGAGTTGCTCACCATGTAGGCAATCTCATCAGGATGCAACTTGATATTAACCGGTACCACGCAAAGCCCCGCATGCCACGATGCCAGCAACAGCTCCAGATATTCGGTGCAATTCTTCAATGCCAGGGTTACGCGGTCTCCCGGTGCCAGGCCAAGTTCATTTCTTAACCAAAAGGCTAGCATACGAACACGCTTGCCCAATTGCTTGTAACTGGTTGGCAATTGTTTACCCTTGATCAGTGCTGGGTAATCGCCGTAAAGCTGCACGCTACGCTGAAAAAGGTGACTAAGATTCATGTTGGCTGTCTCGTAAATTTCCGCTTGATATTACAAACAGGTGAATGCTAATTGGCACCCACCACCTGACTTACTTTTCCGGAACAATGATAGAAGTTACAGCCTACTCAACACCACTGAGGCCCCTCCCGTTCTAGGCAATCATAAAACGGGCGTTCTGAACTTGGCGAGCGCCACTGCTTTATCACGCTGAATTTCAACGCATAAGCAACTACATTGCTTTTTGATTTGATTTGGCTTCTAGGTCTTTAATTTAAAATAGTAATATTTCACACATAACTATTATCGTGAACAGGATCTTCCTGTATTCAGCGGGGTGAAATCAAAGCGGGATGCCCAAGGTCCTTGATATGACCTTACGGGGGTTTTACACAACAGGAGACCGCCAGTAACTAGTTACAGTCTCAACGACCCTAACACCGCTATATCTAATATGGGTTTTACTAGAAAATACCATATCAGATATAACCTGGGTTACGTGACTTATTAAAAACCAGAATAAGGCTCCGGCTCTGGCCGGAGTATTACGGTCAGATTGAGATTAGTGCACTTTAATCGAGAGCAATATTCTCTCTCTTGATGATTTCAGCCAAGTCCTTGGACTCTCTCGCAATTCGATCAGAGAAATCCTTCGGATTTGTCATGGCAATGGTTCCTTGTGCACTCAATAATGTATTCGCTGTAGGCGCAGACATAGCTTGCTTGGAGTGCTCGTACAGCTTATCAATTATGTTCTGTGGGGTTCCGACAGGTGCCAGCAGACCTAGCCAGAAGGTCATATCAATATCAGGAAAGCCAGCTTCGGCCATCGTGGGAACATCGGGCATCTGGGGCTGACGCTCCTTGGAAGTTACCGCCAAAGCCTTGAGTTTTCCGGCATGAATTTGCGGAACGCTGGCCAGCGTGTCGAACGAACTATTCACCTCCCCAGCAATTACTGCCATGCTCGCCTGCGATGCTGCCTTGTACGGGACATGCGAAGCCTTGAACTCCCCGTCATTGCTTAACATTGCATACGCCAAGTGCGCGAGATTTCCTACACCGCCTGAACCGTAAGTCAGTTCAGATGGATGGTTCTTGGCAAAGGCAACCAAGTCCTTCACCGAATTGATGGAATGCTTATTTGCCCACTCAGGGTTTACATTCAGAATAAACGGAGCATCCAGTACCAATGCAATTGGAGAAAAATCCGTTGCTTTGTACGGTGAATTTTTGTAAATTAAGGGATTGCCGGTAATGCTGCTACTGTTGGTGGCCAACAAAGTATAACCGTCTGGTGCCGAACGAGAAACTGTAGTTGCACCGATAGAACCGTTGGCTCCGCCTTTGTTTTCCACAATCACTGACTGTTCTAGAGACTTGGAAAGATTGTCGGCAAGTAGACGGGCCATCGCATCTGTAATGGATCCTGCCGGAAATGGGACGATGATTCGAATCATCTTATCTGGCCATTTTTTATCCTGGGCAAAAGCAACGGTAGAACTTAATCCAAAGACTGAAACAGTCGCAACGCTTGTGGCTGCAATTAGAAAATTCCTGCGTGATTTGAATATAGCCATGTTATGTCTCCAAAATAATAATCGAACAAAAAACCAAAGGTTTAAGTAGTAATTTCTAGCGAATTCTCTGCATAATGCTTGCAAGAGTGACATTCAATGTCAATAGGAATAGCTACTTGAAATGAATAAAAACGCTTTTCCCGACCTCTACGTTACTTTCTTGATTGCTACACTCCCAGTGATCCCGTAATCCACCAGTGATTGTTGCTGTTCCTGAGTCATTCCAAGCACCAGAGAGAAGACTTCATGGCTGTGTTCTCCCAGCGTAGGAGCCGGTCGCACGATCTCCATTGGTGCGACCGTTTCTCTGAACCAAGGTGCCGTCGCTATATACTCGCCAAGATATGCACGAGGTGTTTTTTTGAAGAAGCCTCTATCTTTAAAATGCGGATCGTCCAAAACATGCCAGACTGGCTTCACCACGCCCGCAGCAATACCGGCCATTTGCAGTTCACGCATCGCGCTGTCTGCAGATCTTTGCCTGGACCATGTGCTTATGTGAGCATCTATCTGTTCCCGCTGCAAACGACGGTACTCCACCTGATCCAAGGACAAGTCGAAGCCAAGGTGGTGAGCTTCAATGACGTTGACCAAACTCTTCCACTGTGTTTCGTTGCTGACGCTCAAAACCACCCACTCGTCCTTGCCCGCACATTGATAAACACCATGCGGAGAAAAGATGGGGTGCACGTTACCGTTTCGCAGGACAGTTTCCCCGCAAACGGATTGCTCCAAGATGTATGGGGCAGCCATTGGGAGCATACATTCAACTTGCGAAAGATTGACGTGCCTGCCTTTCCCTGTACGCGCCTGTACGAATAGCGATAAAAGGGCTGCCGCACCTCCATTCCATCCACCAACAGGATCGCCATACGCATAAGAAGTCAGTGATGGCGGATTCTGCGGAAATCCGGTGTAATGCGGTAAACCACTAGCCTGCTCAAGTGTGCCGCCATAAGCCCGGGTAGCGCTCCACTCGTTGCCCCCGCCAAACGCAGGCATGGACACCATCACCAGCCGATCATTCACCTTGGATAAAGCGGCGTAATCCAGGCCCAACTTGGGAAGTACCTCAGTTGAATAATTTTCGATGACAATATCGGCAGTTTTAACCAAATCAAGTAAAACTGCACGCCCCTCATGACGAGTCAAATCCAGGGTAATGCCAAGCTTGTTTCGGTTCATCAAAGCAAAATTCGAATTTTTCTCGTACTGCCGCTCGTTGTAAAATTCTTCGGTGTAATGCGTTCCTCTCCACCAGTCCGGATACTGTGTTCCTTCAACTTTGATGACTTCGGCACCAAAATCAGCAAGCGTTCGCGCCGCCAAGGGCCCCGCCCACCCCATGGTCAAATCAATCACACGTATTTTCCGTAGCGGTGCCACACCTACTTTTGCACGAATACGGTGCACTCTCGAAGCCAGCGCTTCGTCGGTATGATAGAACTGGTTGTCTGCGCCCTTAAGCGGCGCCACACCACCTGGCAATGGTCCTGCATCTCCGAGCGGAAACGGAACGATCACACCTTCAAACTGGCTAGTCCCGGACTTCACAGGAACAAATGCTCCTCGATCACGATGAACCTGCTGCTGAAGCAATTCATCCATTGTCGGTACGACTACCGCAGGGAATTTAGCCTTGCCAAGTTCCTCAAACCATTCCTTGGCAGTCTTGGTAAGCAATGCGGGAATCAAGAACGCGTCAATCTCGTCAGCATGCTTTATGCGTGTCGGCCCGCTCATGAATCGCGGGTCCTGGGCATATTCTGGATAGCCTACCGCTGAGCACAACGCAGACCACTGCGGACCCGTGTGCGCGAAAATACCGATCCAGCCTTCTTTGGTTTTGTAGATACCTCCGGGATGCGTCGTGCAAAACCGGTTGACGCCCAATCGAGCTTTGGGGTGACGCCCGTCTTGCACCATGCCGGCCTCCATCTCTACAACAGAGAAGGCCATTTCATGAATGCTGAGCACATACCGACGGCTTCCGTCAGACTCTCCGAGCAAGGCTGAAATCGCGCTTGAGAAAGCACCAATACCCGCAACAATTCCTGTTTGCACGTCATGCGGCAGATGGGGCGGCCCTTCGACCGCACCACTACCATAAACAGCACCGGCCAAGGCACGGCAAACAGCGCTCGTTCCAACGAATTTGCTGTAAGGACCACTTTCACCAAACCAGGTCAAATACACCTCAATCGGGACATTTTCGCCGTTGGCTGTTTCACTTTCGCCATACACAGGACGCTGCAGAACCTCGATGCCTTCACTAAGTGCTCTGGCATCAAGAACCACGTCGCAGGTTTTGGCCAGTCGCGACAACCATACCTGTTCCTTGAAACATTTGCCATCCAGAGTAACGTTGCGTTTATTTGTATTGAGCCAGGCGTTCAGCGCACTTTGCGACTCATGCTCTGAATTCGTCAGCAGAGGGGGAACCGTCCGAAGCTCGTCTCCGTCGAAATCCTCTACCTTGATAACCTCAGCGCCAAAGTCAGCGAAGAGCTTTCCCGCATAAGCCAATGCAGTTCCATTCCCTATTTCCAGGATGCGCAGTCCAGCAAGAGCGAGCTGGCTGTTGGGTTCGTGCTTAATCACAGTGTCTGTTTCCTCTATTTGTGTGCCGTGCTTACCATGTGTCGATAAAGGAGCGACGGGGACGACTGGCGCGTAACGATGCTGATGCGATGCCTTGCCGAATCCATGTTCGCGTTTCAGCCGGGTCGATGACTGCATCAATTTCAGTTGTGGACGCGACGTTTATGGCATGACTGCGTTCATAAGCACGTGCCACCAACTGGTCGTAAAGCGCTTTCCGCTCTGGCCCATCCGGAACGTTGTCGAGTTCCTTTTTGAATCCCAACCGGATCGAACCTTCCAGCCCCATCGGACCAAACTCCCCTGTTGGCCAGGACACTGAACAACTTGCTGAACGGAAACCTCCGCCTGCCATTGCCATAGCCCCCAGGCCGTAGCCCTTTCTCAGGGCAATGGCAAGTATTGCGACACGCAATTTGGCAGCAGTCACGAACATGCGGGATACATGGCGCACTTGAGCCTTCGCCTCTTCGTCGGGGCCAACCATGAATCCGGGGGTATCAATCAGTGAAATGATCGGCAGGCCATGAACGTCACAAAGATTCATGAACCGGGCTGCCTTGTCTGCGGCATCTGCGTCAATGGCACCGCCCAAATGATGCGGATTATTAGCGATGATACCCACCGGCTGCCCTTCAACTCGTGCAAGTGCCGTATGCATGCCGAGTCCGAATCCCGAACGTAGCATCAATACACTACCCACATCGGCAATCCCTTCTATGACCTTGCGACTGTCGTAGACGCGCAAGCGATTTTCGGGGACTACGTGTCGAAGTTCCAGCGGATTGGGCGCTGACCAGTCTTTCGCCCTACCCTGGAACATCGAAAGGTAATGCTTCGCGACCGTAACGGCTTCAGCCTCATTCTGTACAAGAACATCAATGACACCATTTGCAAATTGCACGCTCGCCGGGCCAATATCTTCTGGCTTGTATACTCCCAAACCACCGCCTTCAATCATTGCCGGACCGGCCATTCCTATATTGGAATTCTTGTCTGCAATAATTACGTCACATACGCCCAGAAATGCGGCATTGCCAGCAAAGCATCGGCCAGACACAATGCCTAGCAGCGGAACTTCACCACTGAGCTCGGCTAACGCCGCAAATGAAGGTTGGTACAACCCCGAAATAAATGGGAAATCCACATCTCCGGGACGTCCTCCTCCGCCTTCCGCAAACAGCACAAACGGCATTTCGTCGCGGCGCGCACGCTCTACCAAACGATCTGTCTTGATGTGATTTCGCTTGCCCTGTGTACCTGCCAGAACCGTTGCATCATAAGCCATCACAGCACTTAACGACTTGTCATAACCGAACATGTCGCCGTTGATATTGCCAATACCGGTAACGATGCCGTCAGCCGGTGTGTTTACTATCAGATCTTCCTTTGTACGGCGGCTGGCCTGTGCGGCAACGACCAATGCACCATATTCAACAAAGGAGCCCTCATCACACAGATCAGCAAGGTTTTCACGGGCAGTTCGTTGTCCCCGCGCGCGCCGCTTGGCAACAGCGTCCGGACGAGCGTCGTCATACAGAACTGAATGGCGATCAAGTACTGCCTGCAAATCGGGACGGATGGCCATCAAATCTATGGCCTCAACAGCGACTTTTTCGTCTGTACCATCCAAATCCTGCTCCAGCACCACCAGGATATCGCCATCAACCGCCTGATTACCTTTATCCGCACGTATTTCAATGACTCGTCCATTGAATTCAGAGATCACGGAGTGTTCCATCTTCATCGCTTCGATGACCGCAATGGATTGACCTTTCAGAACCAAATCGCCTATTTCAACCGAGATTTCAACAATACGCCCCCCCAAAGGCGCACGAGAGGCAACGAACCCCTCGTCAAGCACTTCATCATGTATTACCTTGTTCGTGACAAGCGACGAGGCGGCGGTACGAGTCGTTGCGTTAATGAGTTGATCCTTGGCATTTTGCTCATTTTCGATCTGGGATGCAGTAACCACCAATTCATCAAGAATAGATTCGATATAACGGGTATGGTTCTTTTGATGGAGAAAATCATCACGATCAACAAGCGCTTTCAGTAAATAAATGTTGGTTGAAACACCCACGACCCTGAACTCATCCAAACTGCGTCGCAATCGCCTGACGACATTTGAAAAGTCATCACTAGTGCTGGACACAATCATCTTGGCCAAAAGCGTATCGAAAGCCGGTGAGGGACAATAACCACTATAAGCATGTGTATCCACCCGTACATCAGGGCCCGTAGGTGGATCAAAACGCTCCAGACACCCGTATGCCGGTCGCGCCAAACCATTGGCATCCATGGACTCCGCCGTAACCCGCACTTGAATAGCATAGCCCTTCATTTGCGGAGGACTCACAGGGTTCACGCCCAAACTTTCAAGGCTCTTTCCCTGAGCAATGCCGATTTGCAGCGCCACCAGATCGACCCCAAAAACCTGTTCCGTGATCGTATGTTCGACTTGAAGCCTGGGATTTGCCTCGATGAAAACAAAATCCGTTTGTACACCATTTTCATCTTCTTCAACGAGAAATTCAAACGTACCAAGGCTACGATAGTTCACTTTCGACGCAAGCTTGCTTGCCGCAGCAAGAATTTCTGTACGCAATTGAGGCTTGAGAACAGGGCTAGGCGCAATTTCCACCACTTTCTGGAAACGACGTTGCAACGTGCAATCCCGCTCACCCAACGCAACGACATGTGAGCCATCACCTACAATTTGCACCTCGATATGACGCGCGCGGTTTACCAAACGTTCTGCATATAGGGCATCCACCCCAAATGCGGACATCGCCTCGGATCGGCAGCGGGCATAAAGCTCAGGAATTTCAGCCTTGGACTTTACGACACGCATGCCACGACCGCCGCCGCCACCAACCGCTTTGATAACAATCCCAACGCCGCCCTGCTCGTCGAAGAAGCTCTCGATTTCCTCCAGTGTGGCTCCACCATGCGTGGCTGGCATCACGGGTACACCACACTCCCTTGCAAGCTCCAATGCACTTCCCTTGTCCCCAAAAAGGGCCAATTGTTGGGCTTCGGGACCAATAAAGGTAATCCCTGCAGTAGCACATGCCTGAGCAAAATCCGGCCGCTCACTCAGAAAACCATAACCGGGGTGGATGGCATCGCAGCTTTCCTTTTTTGCGGCAGCGATAATGGCATCGATATCGATATATGCCGCAGGACCTTCGCCATTCAATGCAACTGATGAATCCGCCAGAATTCGATGGCGTGAATTCGAATCATCGCTCGAATAAGCCGCTACACTGTGCATTCCCAGATCACGTATTGCGCGAAGAATGCGAACGGCAATTTCGCCACGATTGGCCACAAAAATTTTCTTCATGATTACCTAATTTCCTGATTTATTGTCTTGATAATTCTTTTTCTTGCCACTAAAGATGACACGTCCGGGACTAAGAAAAACTCTCACTAAGTTCTCGACACCAGTTTGAAGACAGCACGCGCAACAGCCAAAACCACGCCGTTTTCGTCTTGAACCTCACCCTCGCAAAATGCAATACTCTTACCTCGCCGTTTGCATGTGGCAATAATATCTACGTTCGATTTGGCAGGTTCATAGAAATGAGTCGACATATCAATCGTTGCTGCTCCAACATTACTTAAGTCGTGCGCTCGTGCCGCAACGCTCAAGGTAAAATCCAGTGCACTCATCAATGCTCCCCCGTGAATGTCCCCTCGACTGTTGACGAGATTGCGCTTTAATTGCAAATGAGTACGGCAACAATCACCTTCCAGGCTGATACTTTGAAGACCAATATGGTTCATGAATGGCACTTCAATTCCAAAATGCTCCAATTGCAAGTCGTCTACTTCCATGATGAATCCTGATTTTCAAAACTATTCAAACTTGAACTCTCTAACGTATACATAAAACACAAATCAAAGATTATTGGGCAATGACGTGAGCGTCATTCACGACCTGTTTCCACTTATCGAGCTCTGAATTAATAAACGCTGTTACCTGCTTCGGTGATAACGCCAAGGAAATGGAGTGGTTGTCGGACAACCATTTGATATTCTCCTTCTGGGCATTGCTCTGTTGAGCGATGTCGTTGAGCTTGGCTACTATTTCCGCAGGCAATCCGGGCGGCCCAAACAGTCCTACCCAGGCCTGGGATTCATAGCTGGGATATCCGGATTCAGCGATGGTAGGAATGCTTGGCAATGAAGGCAATTGTTGTTTTGATGTAACCGCCAATGCCTTGGCCTTTCCATTTTGAATAAATGCTGAAGCAGATGTCGCATCCAGGAATGCGGATGGAATCTGTGCGCCAACCAAATCGGCCACAGCAGGTGCTGCACCTTTATAGGGAATATGATTCAGGTTCGCACCAGTGACGAGTTTGAATTGTTCACCAGACAAATGAGCAGATCCGCCCACGCCACTTGAACCAAAGGCAAGACCACCTTGCTGTTTATTCGCATAATCAACAAATTCTTTTACGTTGTTGACAGGCGAATTGGCCGGCACCAACAGCACGTTTGGAGCAAGTGCCAAAATTGCTATATTTGAAAAATCTTTCTTTGGATCATAAGGAAGATTCGGTTGCAATGCCGGGTAGATCACATGCTGCGTAGCCGTAATCAACAACGTGTAACCATCGGGTTTCTCCCTGGCAACCACCGCACTACCGATTTGTCCACTTGCACCCGCTTTGTTCTGAACGATCACGCTCGTTTTCAGCTCCCTTCCCAGATCAAGTGCGAAGCGGCGTGCAATCAAGTCGGTAAATCCACCCGGGGCGAATGGCACAATGATGTTGATTGGCTGCTCTTTTGGCCAATCCGCAGCAGAGGCGCTATTTGAAAAACACAAGGTCGATGAAGCAACAAGCATCGACATGACCGAAAACACTCGGTGCTTCAATTTGTAATTTGTTAGCATTTTGTCTCCGAAAATTTTGTCCTCTATCCATAGTTACCTTTATTAATAACGATGCTAGAGAGTTTTTTATTGAATATACATACCGTCAACGAGGAATGATTGCCATATTCATACCCTTGGTCTTCAGTGATACAATGGTAGGCTACGTACATTTGTGACACAATTCACATTTTTCTCTAATACCTATAGCAATTCGGCATAGCTCTCAATCGAGGTAAACCAACGATGGACTTAAGACAACTTCGGACCATTCTGGCTATTGCGGAAACGGGTAGTCTGACCAAGGCAGCCGAGCTTCTTCACATCGTTCAACCAGCGTTATCCCGTCAATTGAAGCAACTGGAAGATGAGCTGGGTACACCTCTGTTTGAGCGAAATCGTCTCGGAATGGTTCTGACAACGCCTGGCCGCCGCTTCGTTGATCAAGTTCGGGTTTCATTAAAAGTGCTTAACAAGGCCAAGGCTGACATCGGTGCGGCGGCCGCGAACCTGACAGGTTCTGTTGCCGTAGGCATGCTGCCTGGTCTTGCCACTGTCTTGGCCGGACCACTGGTAACGTCTTTGCGCCAGCAATACCCCGACTTGAAAGTTCGAATCGCCGCCGGTTTTTCTGATTTCCTTCAAGATGGCCTTGAAGACGGGAAGCTGGACATTTGCCTCATGGGCGACTACTTGCAATCAGAACTGCTCCTGACATCACCTGTTTTTCGCGAACCCATTTACCTTGTCGGCCTGCCCGGTTGCGGATTGTCTCAATCCCATCCCATCACCCTTGATGAAGTTGCAAAGAGACCCATGGTGGTTCCGGAAGCGCAAAGTCTTCGCAACGTTATCGATCGTGCATGCACCATTATTGGGGTTAACTTGAATTTGGTGGCTGAGTCAGACAATACCAACGTCATTCTCGACTTGGTTGAACGCGGAGTGGGCTACACCATCCTGCCAGTAATGCCGATTACCCCTATGCTGAAGGCCAAGCGAATTGTTGGCGCGCCAATCATTAGCCCCAACCTTCACCGGACCGTGATTATTGGTAGTCCAGTAATCAATCGTAATCCGCATATGGTGGAAACACTCCAAAGCGAACTGATAGACTTGCTCCGTCCATTCGTTAAGAAATTCAGTTGTGCGGGTGTGGAATGGCTTTATGATAAGTAATGAAGAAAAGGCAGAGCGTACTGATGTTGCCAGCGCCAGGTATGCAGTAAATTGGCTTTGATCTGGTATACCTAAGCTTAGCACACCACTTATAAAATATAGCACTGCTCAGTCCATTTAGCAGCAAAGCTCGGCCTCATGTTATCCCGCTTCTGTTTGCTTCAAATCACAATAATTTGGCTTACGTTAAACTGTAGGATCTTCACACAAAATTTTCTGATTCCATTAAGAAAAAACTCTACCTTATAATATGTTTATTTTTCGAGAGAATTACCGTCCACCTCAGTGTCAGGAAAAACCACATAGATTAAAACAAGAATAATCGTCACAAAGAACTGAAAGGCTGATTGAATGCCGTTCCATTCGGACGACATCCACATACCGAACCATTCTCCCCCCACCGACATAAAACCAACCTGCCACAGTAAAAAACCAAGCGTTAGCCCACAGACGGCAATATTTTTTGCTCGGTTGAAATGATAAGCCGATGCTTTTCTACGCACTAACAAGCGCCCCGCACCCCACCAACACAACAGGGCGGTAAAAACCTCAAGCCCGATGATGAGTAGGTACGCAGCATGATGCAATACCGGCGAATGAATGGCACGATAAGAAATTGTGGAATCTGGAAAAATGGTATCCATCAGCAACACGTGCTGCACGAATGAAAAATTACTGTTGTAGTCGGTGATATTGCCAAAGGCCACCAACGACGCAAACAAGGCAATTGCCGTTATCAACAAAATTTTCGACCAACGAACCGCCATAATCCCACCACCTGAATTCAATTGAACCAAAACCGTACACTACCATGAGTAACCGGTTAAGCTTACCAAAACTTAATAATATAAAATATGCTTACATTCAATTTTATACAACCACAGCAATAAGGATTTTGTTCATGTCACTCCTTCCCAAAATGCTCATCGCCTCAATGTTACTCAGCCCTTTTGCCAACGCTGTACAAGCTAAAATGGTCAATGAGGTTTTCAACGGCGACATGCTTGGCACTACTCAGCGTTACTTTGAGTCAATTGCGGGCATTCCCCGGAAGTCTTCAGGCAATGAGCATAGTTTCAGGGTACAAGGATGCAATATCACTGCCACGATTGATAACAACGATGTCTCTGCCTTGCGCATGGAATTAAATGATAAATGCCAGGCTGATTTAAGTACCTTCATTGACTCTTACACACCACCAGCCAATACCCCGTTGACCGTTGGTGCTTTTGAATTTGATAATTTTACCTTTATGGCCGATTGCCTAAGCCTGTGCGGCAATGCCGCCGATCCATCGGTTTTTGCGCTTTGGGAAGGGCCTCGGGCAACAAACTTCATCGAAGTACTACTTGAGTTTAAACTTGTTGGTGATGCTGCCCTTGATGCCGCTGATGAATGGGAAGAACTAATGAAAAAAGCCGCAGGTGAAGACTACATTATGGAGACCCGGTTTAACTGCGACGACCGCTTCAATACACAGGGTTATAATGCCTTCAAAAATGTTACGCCAACTGCCATAACCATTGGCCACGGGCTTAGTACGCCTAGGTCTGATTGTGCAAAATAAATCAGTAAAACCCCAAACTCTCGCCGGGTAAAATGAGTTGAACAGCGGCAACCAGGGCATACCCTGCCAACCGATGGCAACCCAGCCACTTTCGCATATTTATGCTGTTACGGGGTGGAGTGTCCACCCCATTGCTTGCGTTACTAATATTGTAGATAAAAGAAAAAACCGCCTGACTCATCATCAGGCAGTTTCTATTTGTCCAAACAATAAATAACCACTAATCCAACCGCTGTACTATTGTCGCCGTTGCCATACCGTGACCTATACACATTACTTGCAGCCCAAGCTCACCGTCAACGTGACGTAATCCTGATAACAACTTAGCCATTAAACCTGCGCCTGTCCCACCTAAAGGATGACCATGTGCTATGGCGCCACCCCAAGGGTTAAGAATCCCTGTATCGGGCTTAAATTTACGTTCAAAACCAAGTGCCACACTGGCAAATGCTTCATTGACTTCTATCCAATCCAAATCGTTAATCGTTAAACCGGCCTTTACAAGTGCTTGCCGTGTGGCAGGAATAATCCCGGTTAGCTGCATGACGGGATCGGAACCCACCACAACCCGTGCCAGGAATTTTGCCTTAGGCTTGAGTCCTAGCTCAGTTGCCGCACCGTAACGACCCACCAACACCGCCGCCGCACCGTCAGACATTTGGCTTGCATTAGCCGCTGTCACTTTACCCGTTTCTGCAGACCTGAAAACAGGGGCCATCGCATCCATGCGGGCTCTATCAATCGTATCCCTTATGCCTTCATCGTAATCCAATGTAATGGCATTGCCTTCTTTATCGACCCCCGGCAAGGGAACAATTTCAGCATGCAAACCGGCATCACGTGCAGCTTTGGCGCGCGCGTGACTTTCGACAGAATAATCATCCAACTCTGAACGCGTTAAAGACCAATAATCAGCAATGCGTTCCGCACTTTCCACTTGATGCGGAATATCAAAACGTTTGACTAAGTCCGGATGCAGATTATCAAAACCGGTAAAGTCACGCTGCCCCAAGGTAAGATCCAGAAACATCGGAACCCGGCTCATGCTTTCCACGCCACACGCAATGGCAAAATCCATGTCTTGCATACCAACAGCCTGCGCCGCTGCATGAAGCGCATACTGGCTGGAACCACACATACGGTTCATCGTAACGCCAGGTACGGTTTCAGGAAAACCGGCAACCAATAAAGCCTGGCGCGCAATATTCCCCCCCTGCTCCCCAGCCTGGCTAACGCAGCCTGCCAAGACATCACTTACCATGGAAGTCTGCACACCAGAGCGACGAACAAGCGCTTCAAGCGCGGTGGCAAGCAGCGTGTCAGGGCGCGTATTTCTTAATGCGCCACCGCGACGGCCAAATGCCGTGCGTACCGCCTCTAGAATAACCACTTCATTAGAATCTATCTTACTCATTCTTTACCCTTTATATGATGAATTACATCAGCTCACGCGCGATGATATTGCGTTGTATCTCGGAGGTCCCTTCATAAATTTGCAGTACCTTCGCATCACGGAAAAGTTTTTCTGCGGGATACTCGGTTGAATAACCCATACCGCCGAATATTTGTATGGTTTCAGTGGCTGCCCACATCGCTGAATCCGCCGCATTCACTTTAGCCATCGACGCTTCTATCGTGTTATTCTGCCCACAATCCAAACGCCATGCTGATTGATAGGTCAGCAAACGTGCTGCCTCCAGGCGCATACGCATATCGGCTAGCTTGTGGGCAATCGCCTGATGATTCATCAAAGATTTACCCATCGACTGACGCTGACCAGCATAGGCAAGCGACTCGTCCAGACAACGCTGTATCAAGCCGACACCAAAAGCCGCCACCATCGGTCTAGAGTGGTCAAACACCTTCATGGCGATTGAAAACCCACTGCCTTCTTCACCTAAAAGCTGGTTATCAGGAACAAATACCCCATCCAGGAACACCTCACAGGTTGGTGCGGCTTTTTGTCCCAACTTGGAAAGAGGCGTACCGACAAATAATCCGTCACTATCCGCTTCCACAATGAAAGCGGATAAACCTTTATGACCCGCTTGCGCATCCGTTTTTGCGAATACCACAAAAAACGCTGCCATATTCGCGTTGGAAATCCATATTTTGCTACCTGTTAATCGATAGCCACCCGATACTTTTTCTGCCTTGGTTTTAATTGAGGCAACATCCGAACCCGCTGAAGGCTCTGTCAGTGCGAAGCTCGCCATCGCTCCAGCTGTAAGACATTTAAGGTATTTTTCTTTTTGCCCGTGTGTGCCTGCGATTACGATAGGTTCAGCAGCCAAGGTATTGATACATAAAGCAGCGCCAATGCCCAAGCAACCATGGCAAAGCGCCTCTGTTATCAGTACCAGTTCCATGCAACCAAGACCGGCACCACCGTACTCCTGCGGTAATACTGAATTAAGTAGCCCTAAGGAAAATGCATTGTTATAAATATGCATAGGAAATTGTGCATCCTTATCTGCCTGACTCGCAATAGCCTTTATTTCCTTATTCGAAAATTGTTGCGCCAAGGACTGTATTTGCTTCTGTTCTTCAGTCAATTCAAATTGCATATTACTACTCCCAAATACTGGCACATGTCACAAAACGCAGGCAACAGGCACCCGTACAGCCATGTTGTGGCCGCTATTAATCATAAAAAATCAAGGACGTAAACTACGCAGGAAACTAGGCGTACATGAACTCTATTTCTGTTTCATAAGCTTTATAAATACTGCTACGCTTTACTTTCATGGTTGCGGTTACCTCACCATCATCATGGTCGAGTGCTTTAGTTAGTAAATGAAAGCGCCTGATGTTAGCAACGGGTGCCAACAGGGCATTGCCTTTAGCGACTTCAGATTCGATGAGTTCTTTTACCGCATCAAGCTCGGTAAGCGAGCGGAAATGCGTAAAGGCAATTTGACGTGTTTCAGCCCACTTTGAGACGGTTTCCAGGTCAATTTCTATGAGTGCGGAAACAAACCGGCGACCGTCCGCAATGACGATACATTCTTTTATGTATGGGCTGCCTTTCATCGTATTTTCTATTTCTGATGGAGTGATGTTTTTGCCTCCCGCTGTAATCATGATGTCCTTCATGCGATCAACGATATAAAGTTGACCATTGCGCTCCTGAGCTACGTCACCCGTGTGCAGCCATCCATCCACGATGGTTTTGGCCGTTTCGGCTTCATTTTTATAGTAACCGGCAAAGACCATCGGTCCACGTAATAATAATTCACCTGTTTCTGGCGCCAACTTATACTCTGTACCGTAGGTAACCGTGCCAACAGAGGCGGGATGGGGATCATCAAGCGATTGCCCTGTTACCATGCCTGTAGACTCGGTCAGGCCATACACTTCTATAAGCGGTACACCTATGGTACGAAAAAACCTTACAACGGTAGGCGGTACGGGCGCTGCACCCGTCAAGGCCACCCGGCAATTACGTAAGCCGATAAAATTTTGCAAGGCACGTAAAATAATCCAATACCAAAACCCATAAACCAGTTTGTCTTTTAAACTGCGAGCATTTTTTTGTTTGTACCCCAATGGTTCACACGCCATGATGGCTTTATTAAATAACCATCGGCGAAAACGTCCGGTTTCAGTGATTTTGATCGCGATAGATGAATGCAGTTTTTCCCAAATGCGTGGCACACCCAAAAACAAGGTAGGCGCCAGTTCACGCAAGTCTTCCTGGACGGTACGTATAGACTCACCGAAACAAACCACCGACCCTAAATAGATGGGGACAAAAGTGGTCAGCATTTGCTCGGCCACGTGACACAAAGGCAAATAAGATAAATGGCTTGCGTCTGGTTGCAGCTTCAGGCGCTCTATGATGCCTGGCGTCACACCGTGTATGTTGGCGTAGCTAATCATCGCCCCCTTGGGCTTACCCGTAGAACCGGAGGTATAAATCATCAGCCCTATGTCTTGCATCGTCTGCTTGGCCAATACCTCATCAACATACCCGGCATAACTCTTTTCATGCTCTTTACCGGCTTGTTCAACATCACTATACAGTATGGCCATATTGGCAATACGTTCGTCAGTATTACGAAAACCATCAGGCTCAATAATAATAACGCGCTTAAGGTGCGGCAGTTCATGCAAAGATTCAGCTACTTTATCGGCCTGCTCTTGGTCTTCGCACACCACGATTTCAGCATCAGAATGGGCCAATATATAAGCAACCTCGGGGGCAGGACTGGTTGGGTAAACGCCCACGGTTACCACACCCACCATGCCACAACCTAATTGTGCCAACACCCATTCTGAACGGTTTTCAGAAATTATGCCAACATGACCGTTGTCAGAAAGACCCAGAGACTTCATGCCCAAGCCAAACCACACCGCACGTTGGTAATAATCACGCCACGTAAGCGGTTGCCATATACCGTAATCTTTTTGGTGTAATGCGACTTTACCAGGCGCTTGTTGCGCGCGCAAACGCAGCATTTGTGGCAACGTTAATTCTGGAATTGAATAATGATTCATGATTATGACAACCAGCGTTTACGGCGTTTGTAATGTTTAATATTCTTGAAGCTTTTGGCTTCACCCCCACCACCAACACCTAAATAGAATTCACGAACGTCCGGGTCATTAGCCAAAAACTCGGCCGACCCATCGGTAACTATTTTGCCCATTTCCATTATGTAACCATAATGGGCGATGGCCAGGGCAATCGATGCGTTTTGCTCTACGAGCAGCATAGAGACCCTCTGTTCAGCATTAATCCTGGCGATAATTTGAAAAATATTTTCCACAAGCAAAGGCGCCAGGCCAAGCGAGGGTTCATCCAATAAAATAAGCTTTGGTTTCGCAATTAAAGCCCGGCCAATCGCCAACATTTGCTGTTCGCCACCAGACAAATAACCGGCCAAACCAGTGCGACGCTCATAAAGCCGTGGAAAATACTCATACACCAGATCAAAATTTGGTTTGAGCCCGTTACGACCACTCAGTGCATAAGTCGCAGCCACCAGATTTTCTTCTACCGTCAAATCTTCAAACACACGACGGCCCTCCATGACATGAAATAAGCCGGCACGGACTAATTCATGTGGTCGCTTTTGCGATACAGGTTTCCCGTCAAAGCAAATACGTCCATCGGTAAGTGCGCCATCTTCCAGCTCTAATAGCGCTGATATGGCTTTAAGCGTAGTGCTTTTACCTGCCCCGTTGGATCCTAGCAAAGCCACGATTTGGCCTTGATCAACGCGCAGCGACAGCCCACGTAGTGCCTGAACACTCTTGTTGTAAAAGACTTCAATATTATTTAGTTCCAGTACGGAAGCTGTCGCTTGCATGGACTTACTCCAAAACAATCCAGTCAGACACAGGCACCATTTGCCCCTTACTTACGTCAGCCTGATAAATACGGCCCACAGGTATAGAGTTACCACTAATGGTGATTGGCACACCGATAAGGCCACCCGTATCAAAGTCCTTAATTGTATTAAGTGCCGCTTTCATATTTTCTGCCGTCAATTCTTTACCCTCAGCTAACACACGACGAGCTGATTCGGTATAAAGCATGGCGGATAAAAAGCCTTGTATATAAGGTACGTTTTGATACTCGGGGCGCATTTCACGAATCTTTTCCAACATGGGGGCAGAAGCAGACTCGTCATAGTAGTAACGGTATGGCATAACACCCATAAACCCGTCACCGATATCACCCATTTGCATAACGGTAGAATTATCCATGGTCCAGAACGTACCCATAAATTTTGTATCCAAGCCCATTTTTCGAGCCTGGTCAATAAACTCTGGAATTGGAGCCAGGATATAACCATGGAAGATGGTGTAGTCAGGTTTAGCGCGACGCATTTTTGCCGTTTCCGTCGATACATCAACACTACCGGGTGGTGTCATCAGCTCTAACGCTACTTTCAAGCCCAGTTCTTCTGCTACCTTGCGACTGGTTTCAATTGGATCGCGACCAAACTCCGTATCTGAATATACAAAGGCCACCTTAGCGCCAGGTTTCTCCTGAGCGATATAGCGCAACAAAATACTAAACATTTCGGTATAGTCTGGGCCCGCTAAAAACTGGTATGGATATTTTTCCGGATTATTAAGTTCAGAGGCAAATGAGGCCCCTGACATTAATATGGAATTCATACGGTTTAATTCAGGGTTAATTGTTTTACTGAAACCCGTAGAATCACCGTAATAAAAATCAACTTTATTTTGGCTGGTTATTTTTTTAAATGCCGCAACAGAGGCATCCACTTTATAACCGCTGTCTTCAGGCACATAGCGAAGTTTGTAGCCGTCGATGCCACCCGCATCATTAATGATTTTTACGTAATCCTGTATCCCTGCGTGAATACCTATACCAGCGAAGGAAAATACGCCACTCATTGGAATAGAACCACCGATTACAATTTCTTTATCATTAGCTTGGGCAATACCAGCTACTCCTAATAAGCTGGCAACAACAGTACCCGTAAGCCAATTTTTCATGGTTTTAATTTTCATGATGTCTCCTGGGGGTTATAACGTTTATGATTTAAATGGCCATAAGTGAAAAAAACGCCGTATACGTCGCCAGATTTCCTGAAGACCCAGCGGCTCTAAAATTAAAAAACAGATAATTAACAAACCAAATACGATCGTACGTACTGGGGATAAAATAAGGGTTGCATCTGCCGAGATAGGCAACCATCCCACGATGAGCTTGAGGGCCTCGGGTATCATCGTCACAAAGATAGCCCCCAGAATACTTCCTAAGGTAGAACCCATACCACCCACAATGATGGCAGTTAAAAAGAAGATGGACATGCTTAAGGGAAAGCTCTCGGGGGTAACGATACGAAAGAAATACGCCCATAACCCACCAGCCACACCCGCATAGAAAGACGACAAGCCAAATGATAAAAGCTTATAACGTAGCAACGGTATGCCGAGCACTTCTGCTGAAATATCACGATCACGAATTGCGATAAATGCCCTACCGATGCGTGTACGGAACAGGTTCGCCGCCCCCAATAACATCATCACCGTAACGGGCACCACCATCCAGTAAAACAGGAAAGAGGTATCCAGGGAAAAACCGAATAATACCGGTGGTGCTACTGTAAGACCTGCTGTCCCCCCCGTGACCGAGCTCCAGTTGGCAAAAATAAAATGTAATATCATTGATGCTGCTATGGTCGCAATGGCAAGGTAGAGGCCTTTTACCCTTAACGATGGAATGCCAACCACAACCCCGCCTAACATCGTGACGCCACCTGCTATTAATAGATTAAGGATGAGGGGTGTACCAAAATGGTTATCCATATAGGCAACCGCATACGCACCAATGCCCATAAACGCGGCCTGCCCCAAACTAACCAGGCCCGTATAGCCAGTAAGTATATTTAGACCCGTGGCGCTAACAATATTAATCATCACTAAACATGCGAGGTATAGCCAATACTCATTAGCAACGAAGGGAAATGCAATCAGGCCACATGCCAACACCAGCAACCATGCATGTTGTGTACGACTGTCAAACAAAGCTTCGTCATGTTTATAACTGAATTTTGCCGTTCCTATACGCATTACAACCTCTCGATTTCACGAGTACCAAACAGGCCATAAGGTCTGATCATCAGTACAATTATTAGTATCAAGAAGGTGACAACAATTTTGTACTCACCTCCTAAAAACCCACTTGCCCAGGACTCTATAAGTCCGATAGCCATACCAGCAACCAGCGCGCCAAGCACGCTATCAAGGCCACCAGCAATAACAACCACCAGCACGGACAAACCAAAGATACCCATGGAAGGAGAGATACCACCAACAGCACCTACAATCACGCCAGCCATGGCCGCAATCATGGACCCAACAACCCATGAAAGTGAAAAAACACGCGGCACATTAATACCCATTGAGTAAGCAGCCCCTTGGTCAAAAGCTGTCGCACGCAATGCCACACCACCGCGCCAAAACCTAAACACAAGTAACACTAAAGAGATGAGAATAAGGGTCACAAAAAAACCATAAAAAACTTTGGACGAAACAAACGCCTCACCGATAAATATGGCTTTATCTGGCATAATTTGTGGCATACGTCGCTGATCTGCAGTCCAAATCAACTCGACGGCCCCCACCAGAACGGAAGCCAAACCCACGGTGATCATAAACGTTGATATGGGTGATTCTCCCACCATCGGCCTAATCGCCAATCGTTCGATAACCCCTCCCGCCAAACCACTGCCAAGTACACCTACGACGATTGCCAACCAAATGGGCAGACCAAACCCCGTAGCCAGCCCATAAACCAAATAAGCACCGACCATCAACATTTCACCAATCGCCAGGTTAACCACACCCGTGCTTTTGAAAATGATGACAAAAGCCAAGGCAGTTAGCGCATAAAGGCCCCCTGTTCCAAGCCCGGCCAAACTGATCTCCGCAAAAAATAGCCAATCAAAATCCATTTGTTCCACCTAATTTTTGATGGGTTGGCGCAAACGCTGACGCAAATCAGACACGTCTCCCGAACCAAGATATGCACGTATGACTTCCGGGTTTTGCTGGACTTCTTCAGGTGTGCCATCCGCAATAACTTGACCGAAATTAAGCACAACCACATGGTCGGATAAATCCATAACCATACCCATATCGTGCTCTACCATTAACACGGTAATGCCCCACTCCTGGCGCACGTCTAAAATAAATCGGGCCATATCTTCGGTTTCTTCGCGGTTCATACCCGCAACGGGTTCATCCAGCATAAGAATCTTGGGCTGGATGGCTAAGGCCCTTGCCATTTCCACGCGTTTTTGTAAACCATAAGATAAGGCTGAGACAGGATGATGCCTTATGTGATCAATTTCGAGAAAATCGATAATGCGCTCTTCAACCTCACGACGCAGCTCTAATTCTTCACGCCTTGCACGACCAAAATAGAAGAGGGAATCTAAAACATTGGTTCGCAAATGCGCATGGCGTCCCAACTTGATATTGTCTAATACGGTCATGCCACGAAACAGGGCAATATTCTGAAAGCTTCGTGCCAAACCTAAACGTGCACGCTCTGGTGCAGGGGTCGAGGTGATGTGCTTACCCTCAAAGAGTATTTCACCTGCCTGTGGTTTGTAAAAACCGGAAATAGTATTAAACAACGAGGTTTTACCTGCACCATTAGGACCAATCACTGTCGTTATGGTATTCGGTGCAACTTTAAAACCCACATCAGTCAACGCTTTTACACCACCGAAGGCGAGCGTAATGTTGCCAAGCGTTAGCAATGGCTCGATAACAGCTTGATTCACGATGTCTCCTCTCGTAACCGTTATATGTTTTTTTGATACGGCACTATCTTATTTTTTTGTCTAGATCTATTTATCATCTGACTGAATTATGTAATTCATTTTAGGGCAGTAATTTTTATTTTCAAATGACAGAAAAAGACTAAAACTATGCAAAAGCTGCCACCTTATAACCATCCTATGTGTTTACCCTAAGTATTTAGCATGTCAAATGGACCCCGTCACCTTGTCGTGTATTCTATTCATCACACACCATATTTGTATAGCAACACGTAGAAACTGCGTAAATTGAGGTGATAATTCATGGAAGCTCAAACAATTTCAGTACGTTTTGTTAATACCTTATTAACAGGAGCATCAAAGCACTCAACATATAATGACAAATGGATTACCAAAATAGGACTATCTCCCGCCCTTTTGGAACTTGAAGGAACACGAATAACCATGAGCAAATTCGCTCAACTATATCGTGTTTTAGCGATCGAGCTTAACGATGAAACGCCTGGTCTTTTCTCACGCCCACTGCGTAATGGAACACTTAAATATTTATGCATGATTATGCTGGATGCGCCAGATCTTGGCGTAGCGCTTAATAGATTTCGTAATTTTTTCCGCTTAGTAAATGACGATGTGGAATACAAAGTCAGGACGTGCTCAAACGGTCTCATTAAAATAGAACTCGAAGAAAAGAAGAATTTAGGCCCTACGCGTATATGGACCCTTGAGCTCCTGCTGATGCTTGTACAAGGAGTCTTATCCTGGCTTATAGAACGAAAAATACCCTTCGAGTCCATCGCCTTTCCCTTTGACAAACCCAGTCATGCTGCTGAATACGAGCAACTCTATCCAGGTCCGGTAAAATTCAATCAAAAAGAAACGGCACTTTATATGGACCCGGTTTATTTGCATGAGCCCATTCGTCAAGATCCGTCTGTGTTAAATGAATTTATCCGTAACGCGCCCCTTAACTGGTTTTATTTTTCACCCAATAACAGGCCCTATACCCACCAACTACGCCACTACTTGCAAGACAGATTACATAAAAATTTAACCATCAATAATGTTGCCTTAATTCAGCATATATCGCCCCGTACGCTTGCAAGACGCCTTGCTTCTGAAAACACTACCTTTCAGAAAACCAAGGACAAATTACGACGAGATATCGCCATCGAATTATTAAATAAAACCGATACTCCCATTGCCACTATTGGCAATGACCTGGGCTTTGAGGATCCTGCGGCATTCAATCGCGCATTTAAAATGTGGACAGGAAGTACACCTGGTGCCTATCGTAGGCAGGCTATTTTACAGGCTTAGCATTTGACCATATATCACTATAATTGAGTACACCTGCGCAAGAAAAAAAGTACTTTTCCACTGATCATCAATGATCAAATCACACGCTTTCTGGAGACAAAATGGATATTTTAGACCTAAACAGTAATCATCATTCGGATGGTACAGCACTTCATTTTAGTATTGATGCTGGTCTTGCCACCATTACGCTAAGCAGAGCAGATCATGGGAATGCGCTCAACCTTGAAATGGTTACCTCGTTTGCTAATGCTGTAAATGAAATTTTGAATACTGCATCGGTAAGAACCATTTTACTGACAGGTGCCGGGAAAAACTTTTGTGTGGGCGGTGATATACATGCATTTATAGAAAAGCGGGAAGACCTGCCCGCCTATGTTGATTCGCTTGTTAAGCCCTTAAACGATGCACTTTTGAAACTTGCGAATGCTGGCATTCCTATTGTATCAGCATTGAATGGCGCGGTAGGTGGTGCTGGTATTGGTTTAGCACTGATTGCCGATTTTGTACTGGCAGCGGAATCGCTGAAATTACGCTGTGGCTATACGGCTATTGGATTATCACCCGATGCAGGCAGTTCCTGGTTATTGGCTAATCGCGTAGGCGCATGTCGAGCCAAACAATTGTTTCTTTCTAATGCAGCCTTAGATGCTCAAACGTGTTTACATCTAGGAATCGTTGATGAGGCATATCCCGATTCTGAATTAATGACGCAAACGCATGCTTTAGTCAAGGTGCTACAGAACGGCCCCGCAAAAGCGATGGCAAGGGTAAAGCACTTACTGGATCACACTTTTGCCCAAAGAACATTAGAAAATCATTTGGCGCTAGAACGTCGCTTGATTGTTCAAAGTGCGGGTGAGGAGAATGTGCAAGAAGGCATTCTTGCTTTTACACAAAAACGCAAAGCGTCTTTTTCCTAATAGCCGATTATGGTATGACGTTGTGGGTACTCCACCCATTAAAGGAAAGAAAATGAATAAAACATTTCAACATAGCGCCGCCACTTGCTTGGCACTAAGCATTATTCTGCCAACACAAGCCTCTGCCATTGAACTCTCACATACCAACACAACATGGGCCGGGCAAGGCATGTGCACGGCAGAGTTTACCTTTGATAGCAGCGCGCTAGTGAGACCATCAACAATTTAAAAGTTGGCATTGCTGCACTGATAGCTCTAGCCAAAGTTGAAGAGGCAAAAACATGCATGACCCAGCCAGGACGGGCTCCTCAGCAATGTTTATCTGGAAGCGATATTTAAATTCAATCTAGGGCTAGAGCGAACAATCAGATTCATGTTCCCACGAGCATAGGAACGCATGCCAGCCTCAACCCAACGGGCACAAAAAAAGGACTTGCCGATTTCTCGTAAGTCCTTGATTTTTCAATGTTGGTCGGAACGGAAGGATTCGAACCTTCGACCCCTTGCACCCCATGCAAGTGCGCTACCAGGCTGCGCTACGCCCCGACGTTACTTATTTGCTTGTTCACACAAAGCTGTGTAAGTAAGAATAAAACTATATCACACCCCTATAACAAAATGCAAGCCCCTGACTTTTATTTTTTCTACAATATTTTTCATTTTCAAGCATTCTTGCTTGACAATTGACTGGCATGAACATTTCCCACAGTATCTTCTGCGCCTAAAACAGCACTGATCATTTCATAAGCAGCTGACAAAAATTCCCTGCCAGATCAAGACTTAAGCGAGTTGCTAATTTCTTATACGCAAGGTTATCCACAGTTAAAGTGGATAAAAACATATCCACAATCGTGCTAAAAAAAACATTTATTTTATGTACAAATAAAAAATGGACGATTTTGGTTTTTTTTGAAAATTTTCAAGCGTTCAGAAAAGTGACTTTTCTGTATGAAAAAACACACACTCAGGGCTTTCCCTTAATCTGCATCAATAATACCCAAGTAAATTACTCAAGTAACCTTAAGCTGATGATGGTTCCTCCCCTTGCAGGAGAAAGTCGTGCTTATAATTAAATCCTGGTGCAATACTTTCCCTGTGCCACTTGGTACATTGCACCCACCATCCTCTTATCCATTTACTTTATTTCGACTATCATGACTCAAGATCCCTCTTTACCTATGTTTGATCCGCATGTTTACCCGTTTGATGCACGTGGCGTCGCAAAACGCTTTCGTCATGCGGCCATTTTTGGCGCCTTGTCTGCCTTGCATCCGGGCGAGACAATGCGTTTTTGCAATGATCACGATCCCTTGCCGTTGCTGTCTCAAATTGATGCCCATTTTGGCGAACGGGTGGCCATTTCATATGTCACCCGTGAACCAGGCGAGATCGTGATTGATTTTCAGATCCAAGGTTAATTTTTCAATCACTCATGACGACACCCATCCAGGAAAACCGCTATCCCACCGCATTAACCGTTGACGATTTCAGACATAATTTGGCGGTGATCAGGCAAAAAATTGCCGCTGCCTGCCAACGCTCTGGTCGGGATGTCAGTACTGTGCGCCTGCTGCCCGTTAGCAAAACGGTAGACAAGATGCGCATTCAACTGGCCTATGAGGCAGGATGCCGTTTTCTGGGTGAAAACAAGGTGCAAGAGGCCTTTGACAAATGGCAATCCCTGCCCACATTAAATGACTTGCAGTGGTCTATTATTGGCCATTTACAAACCAACAAGGCCAAATTTGTCGCCAATTTGCCTCTGAATTCCAGGCTCTGGACAGCATCCGGCTGGCCGAAGCACTTGAGCGCAGATTGCAGGCCGAAGGCCGTTCAATCAATGTATTTGTACAGATCAATACCTCGGGTGAAGCCAGCAAATATGGCCTTCCCCCGGAAGAAACCGCTACTTTCATCAAGTCTCTGGCTGCTTTTGACTGCCTGAAAGTAAAAGGTTTCATGACACTGGCCTGCTTGTCGGATAATGAGCAACAGGTACGCGGATGTTTTCGCCTGTTACGCACCCTTCGCGACCAACTGCAACAAGACGCCCCCGCCAATGTACAACTGCAAGAGCTCTCCATGGGCATGTCGGGCGATTATGAAATGGCGATAGAAGAAGGTGCCACAGTGGTTCGTGTTGGACAAGCCATTTTTGGGGCACGTGCCCTGCCAGACAGTTATTATTGGCCCACCAAAGGATAAACACCCTCAAGTTTTTTTGGCATACAAACAAAACATTTTGTTGATGAAGTGCATCCAATGCAGGTATAACAAGCATAAAGACCATCAGGAGATGCGTTATGCCACTGGACAAGCCACACACAAGCGCCGCAGAAACATCAGATAACGATCTGGTATTTCAAATTATTGCCGGCAATACGCCTGCCTTTGCGATTCTTATGCGAAGGTATAACCCGCGCCTGTTCCGCGTGGCCCGAAGTATCCTGAAACAGGATGCCGATGCTGAAGACGCCCTGCAGGAAGCTTATATCCATGCTTTTTTACATCTGGCCACTTTTCGGGCAGAGGCCTTGTTTTCAACTTGGCTAACCCGGATTGTGATTAATGAGTCCTTGGGTAGAATACGCAAAAAGCGGCAATGGAATAATGTTGTTGAACTTCATGAAAATATAAGTTCTGCCGATATTGCCGAAGGCGCCACTATGAAAATCAATACCCACTCAGAACCGGAACAGCAGGTTTTACAAACAGAAATACGTCACCTGATAGAGCAAAAACTGGACACCCTGCCTCACCTGCTTCGGCTCGTGTTCATATTAAGGGCTGTTGAGGATATGCCAGCCACTGAAATAGCCATTATGCTGGATATCCCCGAGGCAACGGTACGAACCCATTTTTTCAGGGCAAGGCAGTTAATGCAGGCTGCCTTGTCAAAAGAAATTGAAACTGCTTACGGTAATGTCTTTGCCTTTGATGGCGAGCGTTGCGACAGGATAGTAGCCGCTGTCATGTCGCGGCTACCGTAATTGACGACTTTCAATTTATACCCGAACTATTTTTTCTTGCAGGATCTTATCCACCGCCGGGAAAGCCTTCAAAGCAACCATAGGTACGCCTTTATTGGCATTTTCCTGGCCAAACCAATCTTGCAAGTCGGGTTTACCAACAATTATTCTTCCAACCATACCTGCATGCTCATGAGGCAAGCAGTAAAAATCATAAACTCCTTCCCTTTCAAAAGTCACTGAAAAAGACTCATCAGGTAAAAGAAATCCCGAGTTCCAGGCAGCCGCGCCAAGCGGAATTCGGCGGGATCGCCCATAATTATCCGGGTGATAGGCCGTAGCGGTATGGGTATTGCCGGGGTCTTTATTCACCCACCTTACTGTTTGCCCTGCTTGAATAAGCAAACCATATGGATCATACCAGACATGCGCGCCACCAACCGTGCCAGCCATGACTATGTCCACCACATTTTCAGACAAAAGCAAACCCGGATAAAAACTGGCGGCCAGCCATAGCCCGCTGCCATGCAGCATGAGTTTTCTGCGCTGCCTGTTCATTTCGCCACTCTGCTTTCTTCACTGGTTGGAATATGCCACAGCACAATATGAATATGAGGCACTTCTACACCAGGGTGTCCGGCGTTATACATGATATCGGTGTGATCCACGGCAATTCCGGGTACTTTCAGGTCTGAAAATGATTTTTCAGCTGTCATGTCCTTAATGGGAATCATATAAACAGTGCTTACCAGTTTGCCGTCTCGATCATAGGCCAGAAATGGCCCTGCGGGCAAGGTGGCAGGATCAACAAACAGCTGCCCCATGCCCGGAATGAAATCAGGCAATTTCACCAAGGAACTAACAGCCTTATAAGGCGCTGCCGGAGGGGCCTTTGCGATAGCATCACTAACAGGTTCTGCCCGTACTGCAAAAGAAGACCCAAGCACCAAGGCACCGGCCACCAAGGGTAACAATAATTTCCTCATGTCTTTTCTCCTGTTCAATAACAAATACCCCCATCTTGGGGTTATCTGCCCATTAGATGCAGAAAAGAACACCAGCGTTTCAAAACATAGGGCTTTAAGTCATTTAATATGCCAATTGAATGCAGAAAGTTAATACCTGAAAACTCTAACAGCCAATCCCAGCATAACGTCCTGAGCAATAAACACAAAAATCCCACACACTTAATCTATTGATATCATGATGTTTTTCTGATTAAATATTTCAGTGGAATTCAGAATAATGCAAGCGCATACAAGGCCTGTACAATGGAACGCACTTAAAAGGTCAAACTGCCTGCATTACCTCGGCACCCTTTTAGATAGTTGTAAATTCAAAAAAAGGAAGTACCATGCAAAAAACCTATCACTTTGATCCCAAAGTCATCAAGCAATTCATGCTCACTTCTGCCATTGCTTTTGGGCTTTACGCTGGCACACAAAATATGGTGCAAGCCCAGGTACAACCACAAACCTACAATCAGTCAACCCAGTATATCACCGGTGGTTTTGGCAATAACGAACAAAACGAAATCAAGGCGCAGTCCAATCTTTACAATGTTCATTTAACCTTTGCTGACCAGGAAGGAGCCTATCTGGGCAATGTACAGGTTGTCATTACCAACCAGCATAACCAGCCGGTATTTGAAGCCAGCGATACCGGTCCACTGCTTTATATCAAATTGCCCGATGGCACGTATAACCTGAAAGCAACTTATAACAACCAAACCCAAAGCAGTACTTTCAGGCTTCAAGGAAATGCCCAGGTCAGCAATGTCATGCGCTGGGCGCCTGCTAACTAGGCCCATTGGGCGCTAGCACACGCCATAATGGATAGCGCCTTTATATACCCGCACATCCCCAGTACTTGCTCGCATCCTGCCCACAAGGCAGGATGTTTCATTTTCATGGCCCTTGTATGACGGCCCAGGCATAACAGTATAGAATTGAGTATTTAAAGTTGATTATCCGGATAGGTATTATTAATGGCAAATCTAGCAAAAATAACCTGCATTGAAGACCTCAGACGCATTGCCAAAATCAAAGTTCCCAAAATGTTCTACGATTACTGCGACTCTGGCTCCTGGACAGAATCCACCTATCGCAGCAATGAAAGCGATTTCCAAAAAATCAAATTCCGCCAGCGCGTTGCCGTGAATATGGAAGGCCGCAGCCTGAAAACCAAAATGATTGGCATTGATACCGCTATGCCCGTAGCCATCGCACCCACCGGCTTAACCGGCATGCAACGCGCCGATGGCGAGATCCTGGCGGCCAAGGCGGCAGAGCGCTTCGGCATCCCCTTCACACTCTCTACCATGAGTATTTGCTCTATTGAAGATGTGGCCGCCCATACATCCGCCCCCTTCTGGTTTCAACTGTATGTCATGCGTGACAAAGACTATATTGAACGCCTGATTGACCGGGCCAAGGCCGCCAATTGCTCTGCCTTAATGCTCACACTAGACCTGCAAGTATTGGGCCAACGTCATAAAGACATCAAGAACGGGCTATCCACCCCACCCAAACCCACCCTGGTGAATTTACTGAATCTGGCCCTTAAACCAGAGTGGTGCTGGCATATGCTGCAAACCAAACGCCGTACATTTGGCAATATTGTAGGACATGCCAAAGGGGTGGGAGATATGTCTTCATTGGCCTCCTGGACGGCCGAACAGTTTGACCCGACCCTAAGCTGGAACGATGTTGAATGGATTAAAAAGAAATGGGGAGGCAAACTGATCATCAAAGGCATCATGGACAAGGAAGATGCCTTGCATGCCGCCAATAGTGGTGCCGATTCGATTGTGGTGTCCAACCATGGCGGACGCCAGCTGGATGGTGCCCCCTCTTCCATTTCCGCCCTGCCCGATATTGTGGAAGCCGTTAAAAACCAGGGGAGCCAAACCGAAGTCTGGATGGATGGCGGTATCCGCTCGGGGCAAGATGTATTGCGAGCGATTGCCCTGGGTGCCAAGGGTACATTAATTGGCCGCTCTTTCCTTTATGGATTGGGTGCATATGGCCTTGATGGGGTGACCCGTTCACTGGAAATCATTGCCAATGAACTGGATATCAGCATGGCGTTTTGCGGTCATACCAATATCAATAATGTAGATAAAAACATTTTGATTATGGACCGCTAAGCAGTTAGGCCGGAAGTTTCCCGTCTTTAATAAAAAAGCCGCCAGATTTTTAGGCGGCTTTTTCAAAACGGGCTTACACTGTTTATGCAAAACGGTGCTGTTTATGCAAAACAGTACCGTTTTACAAACTTAACCGCGATCTTTAAGCAAGTTGTTGAACATGCCCACTATATCGCTCAATTCAGTGCGCAAAGACTGAAGCTCTGAACCTGAAAGACGAACGGCGGCATCCTGGTCATGCGGTATATCACGGGCATCACCCAGACGGTTACGCGCCCCGTTGATGGTAAAACCCTGCTCATACAGCAAATCGCGTATTTTGCGAATTAACAGCACTTCATGGTGCTGGTAATAGCGACGGTTACCGCGCCTTTTAACAGGATTCAATTGGGTGAATTCTTGTTCCCAATAGCGTAAAACATGTGGTTTTACCAAGCATAATTCGGATACTTCACCAATGGTGAAGTATCGTTTTGCCGGAATGGGCGGCAAGATGGTCGAAGTGGTATTGGCTTTTTGATTCATCGCTTGATTGTAAACCCAAATGATCTTTTATGGAATACACCTTAATCCTGAAGCGCATATTCAGAATTGGGATCGTAGGCCTCACCATGCTCAACAATTGCTTTAAGCTTTTGACTTGCATGAAAGGTCACGACACGACGCGCCGCAATCGGGATCACCTCACCCGTTTTGGGGTTGCGACCGGGACGGGCCGGTTTGTCGCGTACCTGAAAGTTGCCAAAACCGGACAGTTTCACAGGTTCACCCTTTGCCAGGGATTCGCGAATCTCTTCAAAAAAGGTATCCACAATGTCTTTGGCTTCACGCTTGTTCAGGCCAACACGATCAAATAACATTTCGGCCAGTTCGGCCTTGGTAAGGGTAGTATTTTCTTCTGCCATTTTAATATTGCCTTAGCGTTGACGCACATTGTGTGCATTAACCAAAACATTCAGAACAGATGCCATGCATTGTTCAACACGCATTTCTTCCAGTGTTGCCTGCGGATCCTGAAGTACAAAACGGAAAGCAAGACTACGCTCGCCAGACTCGGATTTTACATCACGCCAGACATCAAATAAAGAAATTTCCTTAATAATATCAAGTTCTTGCAACTCTTTCTGATGCAAAGCAAGGGTATCCAGAATTGCCTGGACAGGTAACTCAACCGGTGCCCAAATAGCCAGATCCCGAATAACCAGGGGTTGACGCGACAGATTATTGACTTCGGGCAAAGCAATATGGGAAAGCGCATCGACCGACACTTCAAAAATCACCGGCGCATGTACAAGCTCGTTGTCTTGAACCCACTGGGGATGCAATTCACCCATGAAACCAATCTGCATGCCATCCAGTAAAATGGCAGCGCTACGACCAGGATGCAAAGCAGGATGCGGTTGCGCCACAAATCTTAACAGTTCTGCTTTTTTGCCAAACAGGTTTTCAACATCATTTTTAACGTCGAAGAAATCTACCTGACGTACCGGCTCTGCCCACTGCTCGGGAACGGCAGGCCCCCAGGCCGCGCCAGCCAGATGCAAAGGCTGGCTGATATTAGCCACCGTCAGATCACCGTCTTTGACGGATGCATTGCGGCTAAACACACGACCCAGCTCAAACACCCGGACACGGGTTTGTTTATGCTTGGCATTATGACAAATATTGGCAATCAACCCACCAATCAGACCAGAACGCATAACGGCCAACTGGCTGGCAATCGGGTTAAGCAGTTTAATGGGATGTTGATTGCCCATGTAATTGCTCTCCCAATCTGTTTCCACAAAACTGAAGTTAACCACTTCCTGATAGTCAAGATCGGCCATGAAATAACGCATGTCGTGCTCACTGCGCCGGGTTTCGTTGCTTGGCAGCATGGCGGCCAGCGCTTTGGGCGGATTGTCAGGAATCCGCTCAAAGCCATAAATACGGGCAACCTCTTCAATCAGGTCTTCTTCAATTTCTATATCGAAGCGGTATGAAGGCGGGGTTACCGTGAAGACCTCACCATCAAAGGAGTGTGGCAATTGCAGCTGCGTAAAGATTTTTTCAATTTCTGCTGTCTCGACCGGGATGCCAAGAATTTTACGGCAACGGGCAACACGCATGGAAACCGGATTGCGCAGTGGTAAATTGATAATTTGGTCGTCTACAGGACCGGCCTGGCCACCGCAAATATCAAGAATCAGGCGAGAGATGTACTCAAGGTGTTCAACCACGTTCTGGAAATCCACGCCACGCTCAAAACGGTGACTGGCCTCGGAGCTGAACTTGAAGCGGCGGCTGCGACCGGCAATGGCCTCCGGGAACCAGAAAGCCCCCTCAACGAAGATATCTGTCGTATCCAGGCTAACCGCAGTGGCATCACCCCCCATGATACCGGCCAGGCTTTCAATCGTGTCACCGGCGGCAATAATACCTACTTCTTCATCCAACTCTACGGTCTGACCGTTCAGCAGCTTCAGTGACTCTCCTTTTTTGGCCCAGCGAACCACCAGGTCCGCATTGATTTTGCTGAGATCAAAAACGTGAGTGGGACGCCCCAGTTCAAGCATGACATAGTTGGAAATATCCACCAGCGCGGAAACGGAACGCTGCCCTGCCCTTTCAAGGCGGGACTTCATCCAGGCAGGGGTGGGCGCTTTGGCATTGACGCCTTTAATGATGCGACCGGCAAAACGACCGCATAAATCAGGGGCCTGCACATTAACCGCAAGTTTGTCGTTAATGGAAACCGCAACAGGTGAAAAATCAAACGCCTTGAGCGGAGCACCGGTAAGCGCTGAGACTTCACGGGCAACACCATGCAAGGAAAGGCAATCGGCACGGTTGGGAGTTAATTTGATTTCAAAAACGGTATCATCAAGATCCAGAGCCTGACGAATGTCCTGGCCAACCATCGCAGACGCTTCCAGTTCCAGCAAACCGTCATGATCCTGGGACAAGCCCAATTCACGTGCGGAACACAACATGCCAAAAGACACTTCGCCACGCAGCTTGCCTTTGCTGATTTTAAAATTGCCTGGAAGCACAGCCCCTATTTTAGCCAATGGTACTTTAATGCCTTTGGCGGCATTCGGCGCACCACAGACAATTTGCAGCAGCTCGCCAGAGCCGTCATCAACCTGGCAAATACGCAGCTTATCTGCGTTGGGGTGAGGGGCGACTTCAACAATCTGGGCAACCACCACGCCAGTGAATGGCGGGGCAACCGGTGCGGTGTCTTCAATCTCTAGACCAGCCATCGTCAGGCGATGGGACAATTCTTCTGTGTTAATGGCCGGATTAACCAATGATCTAAGCCAGGATTCTGGAAATAACATAATAATTCGTTTCTTTGCAATGGATTGGATTACTGCCTGAACTGCAGGCCAACTTAGCGGTTGAACTGGCGCAGGAACCGGAGATCACCTTCATAAAACTGGCGCAGGTCGTTAACACCATAACGCAACATGGTAAGGCGCTCGATGCCCGAGCCAAAAGCGAAGCCAATATATTTTTCGGGATCCAGTCCGTAATTTTTCACCACGGTAGGATGCACCTGCCCCGAGCCGGAAATTTCCAGCCAGCGCCCTTGATTGGGCCCTGAAGTGAACATCATGTCAATTTCGGCTGAAGGCTCTGTGAATGGGAAGAATGAAGGACGGAAACGTACGCACAAGTCTTCGGTTTCAAAAAACGCACGCAGAAAATTGGTGTACACCCCTTTCAAGTCGGCAAAAGAAATATCTTCGGCAATCCACAACCCTTCTACCTGATGGAACATGGGAGAGTGTGTGGCATCGCTATCGACACGATAAGTGCGACCGGGAGCAATCACTTTAATAGGGGGTTTGTGCATGCGGGCGTAACGCACCTGCATGGGACTGGTATGGGTGCGAAGCAACAAAGGCAGACCACCCGCATCGTCCATATCGACATAGAAGGTGTCTTGCATTGAACGGGCCGGATGGTTCTCGGGGTTGTTCAGAGCAGTAAAGTTGGTCCAGTCATTTTCAATTTCGGGGCCATCGGCCACTTCAAAACCAATAGAACGGAAAATTTCTTCAATACGCTGCCAGGTCTGGATAACGGGGTGAATACCCCCTTTGGAACGCCCTCTGCCGGGCAGGCTAACATCAATGGTTTCGGCTGCCAAACGTTTATTTAATTCGGCTTTGGCAAATTCATCACGGCGCTCGTTCAGCAAGGATTCTATTTGTTGCTTGGCCTGGTTGATACGGGCACCTTCTGCTCGCTTTTGATCGGGTGCCAACTGCGCCAGACCTTTCATCAGGCCGGTAATTACACCGTTTTTACCTAAAAATTTAGCTTTCTCATTTTCCAGGGCGGCTGCATCGGCCGCTTCTGCGAATTTTTCCTGGGCTTGGCTTATAAGTTCATCGAGCGACTGTGTCATGAAATTACCATTCGTTAAAAAAAACAAACGGGACCCATATTGAGCCCCGCCTGTTGGGTACAGCAATTAATTTACAACTGTTGGATCTTAGGCTTCCAGGGCTGATTTGGCTTGGTTAACAACAGCGGCAAAACCGGCTTTGTCGTTAACTGCCATATCGGCCAGAACTTTACGATCCAATTCGATTGCGGCTTTTTTAAGGCCAGCAATAAAGACACTGTATGTAACGCCATGTTCACGAACAGCAGCATTGATACGAGTAATCCAGAGTGCACGGAATGTGCGTTTTTTATTACGACGGTCACGGTAAGCATATTGACCGGCTTTCATCACTGCCTGTTTGGCAATGCGGAATACATTACCACGGCGGCCACGATAGCCTTTAGCTGCAGCAATAACTTTTTTGTGACGAGCACGTGCGGTAACACCGCGTTTTACGCGAGGCATATTATTCTCCTATCAAGCGAAAGGCAACATTGCCTTGACTGAAGCCACGTCTGAATCGTGAACTGCAGCAGAACCACGCAACTGGCGTTTGTTCTTGGTTGTTTTTTTGGTCAGGATGTGACGTTTGAACGCCTGACCACGCTTGATAGATCCGCTGGCGCGAACCTTAAAGCGCTTGGAAGCGCCTTTTTTGGTTTTCATTTTTGGCATGATATAACCCAATAATGCTGATTAAAGGTGCCCAGCCAACTGCCGGAACTTGCAAAACCCTAATCAATTCCCATGCAAGGCTTCGTTCGAATTTACCCTAAGAAATAACTGATAAACAAAAGCCATAAGCCCACTTGTTTATGCTAGTCACCGGGCAAACCTAAGAGGTTGCAGGAAACCATTGATTATACGATGATTTTTGTTTTATTGTCTAATATAAGTGGAAAATAAATCCGATTGTGTAGGCAAAATATCCACGCAGGCATTTTTACCGAGCTTAATGTCTTCATTTACACACAGGCCTTGACACATTACACGCTGCCCAAGCAGCTAGATAAGCAATACCCCTGCCGTTAATCCATTTGCTGGCGGTAGCTGATGGCCTCAGAAAGCGAGACAGTATCAATACCCTCTTTTGCAGCCATATCGGCAATAGTACGGGCTACCCGCAAGACCCGGTGCATGACCCTGACAGACCAACTGAACCGCTGGCATGCCTGCTGAATAAGCTGGTTTCCGGCGCTATCCAACTGGCAGTACCGGCCAATATCGGCAGCATCAAGGTGCGCATTAAGCTTGCCTTGCCGTGCCTGCTGAGTATGCCGGCAAAACGCCACCCTGTCTTTCACAAGCATCGAAGGCTCGGCAGCCGGTGCCGTTTCCCAGTCCCCCCGAAAAGGATGCACTGTGATTTGCATATCAATCCGGTCCAGCAAGGGACCCGACAACTTGCCTTGGTAACGGCTTATTTTTTCAGGGGTGCAAACGCAGGGTTTGCTGGCATGCCCCAGATACCCGCATGGACAGGGATTCATCGCAGAAATCAATTGAAATTGCGCCGGATACACGACCGAACGGCTAGACCGGGTAATGCAAATCTCCCCTTTTTCCATCGGCTCCCGCAAAGATTCCAGGGCTCTTCGGTCAAATTCGGGCAATTCATCCAGAAATAGAACCCCATGGTGAGCCATGCTGATTTCACCAGGCTTTGGCTGAGCCCCGCCCCCTATCAGGGAAACCATGGACGCCGAATGATGCGGAGCCCTAAATGGTCTTTGCATGGACATGATCGCTTCACGCTGCGACAGGCTTTGCACAGCCGTAACCTCTAGCAGCTGCTCACTGGACAGCACCGGCAACAAACCGGGCAACCGTTGTGCCAGCATACTTTTACCCACTCCCGGGGGACCCGACATAAGCAGCCCATGCCCCCCTGAAGCGGCAATTTCAAGGGCACGACAGGCCATTGCCTGCCCTTTGACATCGGACAGGCAAGGATAAACCGTGGTTTCTTTAGCGGCCATCTGCCTGGCGATCTCATATTCGGGATGGGCACGCCCCGCCAGAAAGTCGGCCACTTCTTTCAGGGTCTTGACCCCCAATACGTTCAAACCCTGGATATGCGCAGCAACTGCAGCATTTTCTTTAGGCAAGACCAGAACCGCATCCTTGATTTTTTGCCGATATACCGACAACCCAATCACCAAAGGCGCGGCAACCGGGATTAAGGTACCGGTTAATGAAAGCTCACCGGCAAAGACCGTTTTAGACAGCATCGCCACAGCCTGTTCGGGGGGCATGACAATTTGCCCGCTGGCCAGCAAGACACCCAAGGCAATTGGCAAATCAAACCTGCCCGAATCCTTGGGCAAATCGGCCGGAGACAAATTGGCCGTGAGGCGACCTGCCGGAAACTGATAACCGCAACTGCTTAACGCCGAACGCACACGCTCACGACTTTCTTTCACGCCAGTACCCGGCAAACCCACAATATTGAAAGCAGGCAAACCCGGCGCAACATGAACCTCTACCCGCACCTCTGGGGCATGCATGCCAGCAATGGCACAGCTTTTTAATACCGCCAATGTCATAAACACTCCCGCAACAGCACTGTATTATGCGGGTGTAAGCCATTAAAAAAGGCCCGGTGAGGCCTTTTTGTCAATCGTTGAAAACACGCTTATTGTTTTTTTTCTTCAAGTGCCTTGACCAAGGCCTCAAGAGCATCAATGCGCTCACGCAATTTGTCAACCATGGCCACCTGGATATCGAACTCTTCACGAGTCACCAGATCCAGCTTGGAGAAACCTTGAGACATAAATGCCTTTACATTTTTTTCAATATCGGCAGCAGGACTTTTGGCAATAAGTTCCTGCATGTTTTTCTGAAATTCTTCGAAAATTTGATTACCGCTTTTCATGGGGCACCCTTGAGAAAAAATATGTATTTATAGTCAGATGAATCATTATAAATAAGAATGAACCGGCTCAGTTTAATAAAACCGCATTTTTTAGATAAAGCCAAAGCTGATTCAAAAAAAACGGGCATTTGCAACTGAAATGCCCGTTTTGATCAAGCGCCGATTAAAGCCGCTTACTGGGCAGGCTTGACTTCTTCCGTGACAGCATCAGTGGCTGTGCTATCTGCAGAGGATGCACCCATAACACTGGAGGCCTCTTCTTTAACTGAATCGACAGCTTCAGTGGCTGCACTGTTAACAGATTCAATCGCATTGGAAGTGGTTTCAGAAATTTTTTCAGCGATTGCATCCACTTTTTCTTGGGCTGCGGTGCTATCTTCCTTGGCCGATTCAAGCACATTTTCGGTAGCTGTTTCGGTTTTTTCTTCAACACTTACCGCATCTTCCTTGACGGTTTCAACCACACTTTCAGTGGTAGCGTCGGCCTTTTGCTCCGCGCCAGTCGTGGCTTCCTTGACAGACTCAATCACACTTTCTGTAGTGGCTCTGGCCTTCTCTTCAGCACTTGCAGCGGCTTCCTTGACAGACTCAACCACATTTTCAGTGACTGCCTTGGCTTTATCCTCTGCACTTGCAGCGGCTTCTTTAACAGATTCCACCACACTCTCGGTCGTTGCCTTGGCTTCCTCTTTGGCAGTCTTGGCCGCATCTGACAAGCCTTCAGCAGTTGCCGCCATATCTTTCTTCAGGTTTTCGGTTGCTGAATTAACGGTTTCAACCACGCTTTCAGTGCCTGCCTTTACGGCATCCGCAGCCTGCTGACCCGCTTCCTTAACCGTTTCGACTGCAATATTAGTAGCCTCTGTCGCTTTCGTGGCTGCCTGATCGACTTCTTTTTTTGTTTCCTGATCACATCCAGCCAGCACAAATGCCGAGGAAACGACCGCCAGCATACTTAATTTAGACAAAGAATATTTCATACATGCTCCTAAAAAAATAAATATCCAACAGTATCGACCAACACGCAAGAAAAAACAATGATTCCACTCTATGTCATTTCATTTTGTGATGTTTTTTTGATGCCTTGACCATTATTGACAGACTCGCCCGCAATTTAAGGTTTTTGCACCATGATGAATCAAGTTATGCACCAAAAAGCAACTTGTTGGACAAATTTCATTCTTTTTTTTTGGCATGGTTTTTGCTTAATCACTAATGAGCCGACATTTCAGATTTTGAAATATCAAATTTTTACTCGCAATGGAGACTATCGTGAAATTGCTAACCGCCATTATTAAACCTTTCAAGCTAGATGACGTCAGAACCGCCCTGGCCGAAATCGGCATACAGGGAATGACCATCACCGAAGTAAAAGGCTTTGGA
>Ga0265293_10000435_pt1 | contig 100605 bp, 93 predicted proteins | sample Munlanlewell138R_FD_192505 | JGI IMG/M metagenome (GOLD analysis project Ga0265293, IMG submission 192505) | Leachate microbial communities from a municipal landfill in Southern Ontario, Canada - Leachate well 138R | ecosystem: Engineered > Solid waste > Landfill > Unclassified | place... | reverse complement strand
CCTCGCTCAACTCCCGACGCAGTTTGGCGTTCTCGGCTTCGAGCTCCGGCACCGATCGCGCCCCCGGCACGGCAACCCCACCACCGCGCTTGGCAGCAAAAATCCAGTTGCTCAGCGTGCCCTTGGGGATGGATAACCGCTTGGCCGCTGACTCCTGCGACAGCCCTTGTTCGAGCACCAGCTTAACCGCCTCGGCCCGGAACTCCGGTGAATAATTCGGGTTCTTCATCTCATACCTCGCTTAGTAGATTCTACCAAACGGGAGTGTCCGTTTTTGTCAGGCTATCTCACCTCTCGATCCGCATTGTTCACCTGAGTTTCACCACGACCGATGCACTGGGTCTGCCCCTGTAGGAGCCTGCCTGCAGGCGACCGCTGTCGTGTGGTTCGATGCTGTGTGTGGTTCGATGGCTGTGTGTCGCCTGCAGGCAGGCTCCTACAGGGTAAGGCCCTGACGTGGAGCCCGTCTTGGTCATGCGGGACCGTCGTATCTTCCAGGTGCTGACGCAGACGGGCCAAACGCTGCAGGAGCTTGCCCGCAAGCGACAACCACCGAATTTGTCGCCTGCGGGTAGGCCTCCTACGTGAAACGTGCAACTTGAAAATCAGAGGCCACGCAAGGTGGTGAACAGGCCCTAAAAACTCGGTCTGCCCCTGTAGGAGCCTGCCTGCAGGCGACCGCTGTAGTGTTTCGATGCTGTGTGTGGTTCGATGGCTGTGTCGCCTGCAGGCAGGCTCCTACAAGGTGACCTTCTCGCTCAAGATGTCCCACGTCAAAGCTTATGGCTTGCCCCTCGGGACGCTTCCTCGATATATCCCCGATCGACAAACCAGCGATAGGCGTCGCGGATGGCGTCATCGACACTCCCATGGCTGTAGCCCAGTTCGCGCTCGGCCTTGGCCGACGAATAGCGGCAATCCGCGAACGACCAGGCGATCCCTGAGCTGTTGAGCAGGCTGTTCTTTCCCGTCAGGTATTCCTTGGCGTCGCCGAACCAGCCCAGCACTTTCCCCAGCCCCTTCGGCAACGCCCTGGTGACGGGTGCCGCATCGGCGATGGCCGCGATCCTGGCGAATAGCTCTCTGTACGTGAGATTTTCACCGCCGAGAATATAGCGCTGCCCGGCGACACCTCTCTGCGCCGCCAGAATCATGCCCCTGGCCACGTCGCGCACATCGACGAAGTTGTTGGTGCCCGGCGGGTAGGCGGGAATGGCGCCATTGCACAGATCCAGAATCATGCGGCACGAGCTCAGCTTGCTGTCACCCGGCCCGAACATGTAGCAGGGGTTCACCACCACCGCGTTCATCCCCTCTTGCGCCGCGGCGAGCACCTTGGCTTCGGCGCTGCGCTTGGTTTGGGTGTAACCGTTGTTCATGCCGTATTTTTGCAGATTCCAGCCATACTCTTCGCTGACATCGCCACCGTCTTCCGAAACCGCGCAGGTGGCGACCGTCGAGCAGTACACCAGGCGCGCCGAGGGCTGCAACATCTGAGCGGCCAGGAGCTGGTCGGTCAACTCCAGGTTGGCTGCGCGCATGTTGGCCGTGACGCCGTTGCTGGTGCCCACCTGCGCGGCGCAGTGAAATACCACGTCGGCCTGCGCGACCGCTGCCGCCAGCGTCGTCACATCCCGGTAGGCATTCATTACCCAGGCGACGTCGATGTCGTCGAGCACGCGGATATCCGACCCCGGGCGCGCCAGACAGGTCACCTGATGCCCATCGGCAACCAACTGCCGAACGAGATTGTTGCCAAGGAATCCGCTGGCGCCCGTAACCACAGCCTTCATCGAGGCAATTCCTCGTCGATACCGATCAGCGCCGCGAGATCTTCGGTATTCATGGGCCGACCCAGGTGGAAACCCTGTGCGTAATCGCACCCCGTGGTGCGCAGAAACGCCATTTGCTCTTCGTTCTCGACACCTTCGGCCACAATCTTCAGATTGAGGTTTTTCGCCAGCGCGATGATGCCAAGAATGATCGCCTGGTCATTCTTGTCGCGATGGCAGTCGCGGATGAACTCCCGGTCGATCTTGATGATGTCCACCGAGAAATTCTTCAGGTAATTGAGCGATGAAAAACCGCTGCCAAAATCGTCGATGGCGATGCAGATACCGTGCTCACGAATTTTTGCCAACTCATCCTGCACCACTTCCGGCTGATCCATGAGCACCGATTCGGTGATTTCCACTTCCAGGTACTCGGGCGGGAACCGGTATTCGGCCAGCAAACCGAGAATCTGCTCGCGGAAGCGGCCATCCTGAAATTCGACTCCCGACACATTCACCGCCACGCGCAACTTGTGACCCGCCGCGTGCCAGGCGCTGAGTTGCCGACACGCTTCGCGAAATACGATGCCATCCAGTTCGCCGATCAGCCCCGACTCCTCGATCACCGGAATGAAGTCACCGGCAGGCAAAATACCCTTCTCGGGATGCTGCCAGCGCACCAGGGCTTCGACGCCGCGGATCCGGCCGCTGTGCAAGTCGATCTGGGGCTGGTAATGGAGAAGAATTTCGTTGCGCTCGATGGCATTGCGTATGCCGCGTTCGATCTCGAGCCGTTCGAGTACCTCGTCTTCCATGCCCTGCTGATAGTAGCAATAGCTGCTGCCGGTCTCCTTCGCCTTGAACATGGCGATGTCGGCACGTTTCACCAGCTCGCCGATGGTATGGCCGTCGTCCGGAAAAACGGCAATGCCGATACTGGCCGAGACGAAGAGCTTCTGATGGAGAAACACAAAGGGCCGAGCCAGCGATTCGGAGATCTTTCTGCTGATCTCACCCGCCACTTCGTGCAAATCCACATCCTCGAGAACGATGGTGAATTCATCACCGCCCAGGCGCGCCACCAGGTCGTTCTTGCGCACACAATTGCTGATCCGCTCTGCCGCCGCCTTGAGAATCAGGTCGCCGGTGTCGTGTCCAAGGGAATCGTTGATGAGCTTGAAGCGGTCCAGATCCAGAAAAAGCAGGGCAATCTTCTTGTTGTTGAGATTCGCACGGCTGATCTTGTGGCGCAGCTGTTGATTGAAGAAGGCGCGGTTGGGCAGCCCGGTGAGCACATCCTGATACGCCAGTTTGCGCACGTGCTTCTCTACCTTGCTGGTCTGCAGCAGGCGCGCGACCCGCTGGCGCAACACCGAAAAATTCGCGGGTTTGGTGATGTAATCGGTGGCGCCTGCCATGAACGCCCGTGATATGGACTGCTCATCCTCCAGCGAGGTGACCATCAGAATCGGCACATCGGTGCCGTTGGCCATCTCGCGAATTTGCTTGCACGCGCTGAAACCGTCCACTTCAGGCATGATGGCATCGATCAGGATCAGGTCGGGCATGGTGCGCGAGCACAGCGCCAGAACGCTCTGGCCGTTGGCCGCCTCGAGAATGCGGTAGCCCTCGTCCCGCAGGGCGTTGGAAAACGCCAGGCGGATGGAGCGGTCATCGTCAGCCACCAGGATCGTCGACACATTCTTGTCGCCATCCGCGCCGAAACTGCTGATCTTGTTCTTCTCGCTGAAGCGCTTGAGGTCGTCGATCAGCTCATCGACGTTAGCCACCAGTTGCGTGTAGAGGCGATCCGAGCCCAGGATGTCGCCCGCCCTGCCCTTGTCTTCCAGCAGTTTCGCCAGCGACGACACGCGCGTGGAACCGAAGTTGGCGGCGCTGCCCTTGATGGTGTGCGACAACTCGTAAACCTGCTGGGAATCGCCCTTGCCGATGGCGGACTTCAGCGATTCGAGGTACGCCGGGGTATCCTCCACGAAAGCCTCGACCACGGAGCCAAACACCTCGCCGACGCTGGCCTGGAGCTCCTTGACCACGGCGAGATCGAAACTGTATTTTTTCGAGCTTTTTGCGGAGCTCTGCACTGTTTCAGCGACGTATTCCACGCCATCCTGGTGGCAGCTCTCGAGCACCCGGAACAGCGACTCCACCGACAGGGGCTTGGCGATGAAATCATTCATGCCGGCGGCCAGGCAACGCTCCTTTTCCTCGACACTGTTGTTGGCCGTCATGGCGATCACCGGCAACGTGCTGACCTCGCCCTCCAGGCGCCGGATGGTTTCGACGGCTTCGTAGCCGTCCATCACCGGCATGTTGCAGTCCATCAACACCAGATCGAACGATTTGCGCGAGACCCGCTCGATGGCATCCTTGCCGTTGTAGACGAACTCGTATTCACAACCCATCTGGTCGAGCATGCCGCCGGCCACCAGGCAGTTGGCCTGATTGTCGTCCACCACCAGCACCTTGAGATTGAGCTTTTTGGCGAGAAGATTCTTTCTGTCGCGAACCACCTGGCGGCTGTTGCCCGATACCTTGTCGTTGGTGAACAGGTTGTTGAGCTTGGAATAGAGGATCGGCTTCTCGATGATCGAGCACTGGCTGATCGCGCTGTGGTAGGTGATGATCCAGGGATTCACCATGATGATGATCTCGGCGCCCTTGATACAGCTGTGTTCGCGAATCACCGACAGCAGATCGCTGAAGTTGATGCCGAGAATGTTCTCGTCGACGAACAGGTAATCGACCTTGCGGTCGCTGTTGTCAGACGTGTTCAGGTAATCCAGCAATTCCACGGCATTTTCAGCGCATGTTGCCTGCGCGCCACGCGCGGACACCCATTTGTCGATGAAGCCGCTGACCACCCCGCTATCGTCGGCGATGACCACCTGCTTGCCGGAGAGATCCACCTGCGGCCGCGCTGGCTCGGCTGCCGTCACGGCGGGAAGATACGGCAAGGTGAATTCGAATTCACTGCCGTGGCCCGGTTCGCTTTTTACGGTGATGTCGCCGCCCATCAGCGTCACGAACTGTTTGCAGATGGCAAGGCCGAGGCCGGTTCCCCCGTAGCGCCGGGTGGTGGTCGAGTCTTCCTGTGTAAAGGCTTCGAAAATCTTCTGCTGGGCATCGGGATTGATGCCGATACCGGTATCCCGGATCGCAACCCGGAGTTTGCGAACCTTGTCATCGGTGAGGCTGGCGCTGATCTGGATTTCACCGCTATCGGTGAACTTGATGGCGTTGCCGACCAGGTTGATCAGTATCTGGCGCAGGCGCTGGGCATCGAGAATGATGGATCCATCGACACCATCGATGATATAGCCGATATCCAGCTTCTTCTTCATGGCCTGGGTGGACAGCAGCGTGACCACGTCTTCCAGGAGCGTGTTCAGGTCACAGGGGCCGTCGTCGAGAACCAGGCGGCCGGAATCGGCGCGCACGTAGGACAGGATGTCGTCGATCAGCGCCAGCAGGTTGTGCGCCGACAGCTTCGCGGTTTCAACGTAGTCGTATTGCTGGCTGTCGAGCCCCATCACCGACAGCAGATCGAGCATGCCCAGCACCGAGTTCATCGGCGTGCGCAGCTCGTGGGAGACATTGGCGGCAAACTCGGACTTGATCTTGGCCGACTCAAGGGCCTGGTCACGCGCCTTCTGCAGTTCCACCGTGCGCGTCTCCAGCGACGTCATCATGGTGTTGAAGGCCTTCTGCATGTTCTCGATATCGCGCGGCCCCCGGAACGAGGCGCGCAAATTGAGCTCACCGGCTTCCGCGCGGTGCATCACTTCCGAGAGCTGGCGCAGCGGATCGGTGAGACGGCGGGTCAGCAGCAATAGGAAGATCAGCAGATTGATGGCGATCACGGCGGAAACGAAGACGTTGCTCTTGAGCAGTTCCTCCCAGATGGCATTCAGCGTGCCCTTGGAAATCGCCACGCTCACGTAGCCGATGATCTCGCCCTCGGCGACCCCGACGATACTCTCCCCCGCCCACAGATGATCGTCGTCCGTCTGGGTCTTGACCGGCGTCACAAAAACGAGCGCGCTGCCCGTTTCGTTCGCCAACAGGGTGTGCTCCGGGCGCTGCGTCAGTGGCGGGATCTCGTCACCGCCCTGGCTATGCAGCACGTCGCCCTTGTCCGTCTTGATTTCGACGCCCACCACATCCGGAAACTGCAATGCGATTTCCACGGTGTCCCGCGCCTCTTCGGGACTCTGGTACAGCAGCGCCAGCCGCGACTGGCGACCTATGGACTCGGTGAGGTAGAGCCCTTGATCGATGATCTGGCTCTTGATCGACTGGTTGGCGGTCAGTGTCAGGGTGAGAGAGGTGGCAATGGCAAGCAGTCCGATCCCCAGGCTGAAAGCAATCACCAACTGCTTTCTGAACTCGAGGCTCGAGAGAAATGCCTTACGCATTCACGGCTCCCGGACACAGACACCTGCCGGACGATCCCGTGAGGCGCGCGTCAGCCTGCCAGCGACCTTCATGCGTCGCGAGGCAGAGAACCGCCATCTGAATTGACACACTTTCCACGATAGTTGAACCCCAGGATCGTATTGATTACATCTCCGGCAGGAAAAGCTCGATATTGGCGCGGGACTGGGCTGTCAGCTTCACGCCAATATGGTTTCCCGTCCGCTCATTGAACGCCACTTTCACATCCTTGAGTGTTTCGACACCGCCGCGTCCCCGCTCGGAGGAGGCCTCGTCCGCCATGCGCCCGAGGCGGTGCCCGATGCCAATGTTATCCGGATATATGGCAAAAAGCGCGCCCCGCTTGACAAATACGGGGGTCGAGGAAAAAACCGCCAGGCGCTTGTCCCAGGCGGCGTCGAGTACCACTTTCAGCAACGTGCCATCGATCAGCGCCGCATCGGACATCAACCACACCGCATCGTTTCTTCTCGCCTTCTTGACGATATCCCGGAATGCGAGGGCCGCGGTTCTGACATCCGTGGCAGGCGCGGCGTTGAAGCTGATGCGCTTGTTCTTGAGGTAGGCCGTCGCGGTATCGATCAGGCTCTGGTGGTGCTCCGGGTTGTAAACCACGTGCACCGTACCGGTCTGGGGAAAGATTTCCAGCAGGCGCGACAGGTAGACCTGTGCGTCGGCCTCCAGCAGAATGCCACCCTCGATGACAGAGCCGGGTTCCACCCGCGCCACCGCCGCATACACGGGCACGTCCATATCCGCCGAAGCCACCACGTCGAGACTCTTGTTACCGAGCGCGATCACCGCTTTCTGCTCTGTCCCGCCCACGTGGGCGGAGAGCAGGGAGCGCGAAAAATGGCCGTTCACCGGAAATTCGTTCACGACCCCGGAATAGCCGCTGCGTATACCGGCGATCAGATCCCGGTACACATTCGAGAACGGCTCTCTCACCATGGGATACACGACCGTCACTTCGTCCTGCGCGGACGCCGGCACAAAGAAAAGGCACGAGAAAAGGAGAACAAGCAGCTTCCCAAGCTTGTTCCTCCGTCTGCGGTCACCTGAAGGCAGGCCTAACTGCATAAACTGTTTCCCTGTCACATGCATCATCAAAACTGATATCTTATTTCCCCGAACAGGGAACGCCCCGGCAACGGCAAATCGTCGGGAATCGCTGGAACAGGAAAACCGTTGGGCGTGGGCTCTCTGGCATCCTCGTCAAACAGGTTCTTGATCAGAACGGCTGCCTCCAGATTTCCCCACAGGTTTTTCCGCCGCAGCGTCAGGTCCACCAGGACGTAGTCGTCCACCCGAGAGCGCGCATCAGAAATCTCCCTTTTGCGGTCCATTACCCAATTGGCCTGCAGGTTCAGGCTGGTGTTGGGCATGAACTCCCAGTGCGACTGCACGTAAACCTTCTTGCCGGGCGCATTGGCCACATCCGAATCGGTGGCTTTATTGGTGGATTCCTGCCAGGCAAAATTCGCCGAAAACGCCAGCGATGGCGTCACGGACCACTTGCTCTCGAGCTCTACGCCGTAACCCGTCTGCTTGCCCGCATTCTGAGCGGTGGAGGTTCCGCCATCCGCCTCCGGCACGAACTGGATGATGTCTTCCCACTCGTAATAAAAGGTGTTGAAGATGAAATCGAGGTCGTAATTGACTTTGTAATCGAAAACCAGCTCGTAGCTGCGCAGCGTCTCGGCCTTCAGGTTGGGATTACCCAGCGCCGTGGGATTGTTGATGGCGCGGGTCTCCGCAAATGCGGGCGCCCGGAACGCCTCGCCGTAGAGGAATTTGGTGGTCAGGTTGCGGCTCGTGGACCACACCAGCGCCAGGCGTGGATTGAGGGTGTGACCGAAATCGGAATATTCGTCGTAACGCAGGCCCGCGGTAAGCTGCCAATCGTTGGCGAGTGTGTAGACATCCTGAACATAAAAATAATGGTTCTTGCGATCACCTTCCTGGAGAAACACAAAGGGCGTGTCCGACACATCCACGATGCCTCCAGCCGGCAGAATGAAAGCGCAGGAATCCTCATCGGTACAGTAATTTTTCTTTTCCTTGACCCTGTACAGATCGCCGTAGTAATAACCGCCACCAAAGGTCAGATCGTGGTCATTCAGGCCCACGTAGTGAAACGCGGCATTGAAACGCGAATGCCGCTCGTAGATCTCGGGGCTGCCCACGACGCCATCCGGAAACAGGCCGAACAGCGGCTGACCATTTTCGTCGAAGAAGGAGCCGGTCGATCCGGGCGGAAAAATCAGCGCATTCTTGTCCACTTCCTGAGTGACATCGAGAAAGCTGGCCGACACTATCGCCGACAGACTGTCCGTAAAAAGCGAGGGTATGCTGTAGGTCAGGTCGAAATTGATGCGCTCGCTGGCAAATTCCGCGTGCGGATCCAGGGCCTGGGCAACGCCGGCGCCACTCTGTGCGTTATAGCGCCCCTGGTAACCGCCGCGGAGCACGAAATCCTTGTATCGGTAATCGAGCCGGGCGTCGATGGTTTCCCGACCCAGATTCACAGCGCCCGGAGCGAGGGACGCAGAGGTTCCCGCGATACTGTCGAGATAGGATTGCAGGTCGGCGGCGATGATTTCGTCCTGGCCATCGGTGGTCTTGCCTTCCAGAACGAAGCCGACGTGGGAATGCTCCCATTTTTTGCGGAACTTGGCACTGAGCTCGCGCGTGTTGTAGCTTCCATAACGGGCCATCAGCTCATTTTCGGTGATGGTATCGCCACCCTCGGTAATGATGTTGATGACTCCCGCGAATGCATCGGCGCCGTACACGGCCGATCCCGGGCCGCGAATGATCTCGATGCGATTTATGGCCTCCACCGGCATGCCCACCCAGGCGTTGCTGCGGTTGCCGGTGAACAGGTTGGTCAGGGGAATACCGTTGACCAGCATCAACACCTGCGGATTGTATCCGGAGTAGATGCCCCTGAAGGTGTAAATGGGGTTGTAGCCCTGCGGATTTCTCGACACGTGCAGGCCGGGCACCGTTCCCAGAACTTCGTCGATGTCGGTGGCGCCGATACGCCTGATGTCCTGCGCGGTGATGACCGACGCCACCGCGGGCGCCTTCGACACCGGCTGTTTGTAGCCCGTGGCAATACTGATGAACTCCTCACTGCCGAAAATACCCAGCAGCTCGGCTTCGGAGATATCATCGGAATACGCCTGGAACGTCCCGCAAAGCAGGAGTGACGACATGATCAGGCGTATATTTATTTGTAATGTGCCCATAACTATGCATAGTTCCTTTTTGACTTTCCGGAGTACGCGATCTGATCGCAACTCACGGGAAATAATGCGCCCTCCGGCTTTTCCAGCGCGTCGATGTGACACGGCACCATGCCCGCCGAAAAGGACAGCAGGGCGATATAGACAAACTCACGGGGGGAATAGCCGATCTCCGCGAGGATTGCCGCACAATAGATGGAAATATTAGCTTTCAGCCGGTATCTCGTATCCTGCAGAATATCTTCGACCTTTCGCACCAGCGCGAGAAACGGCAGCCCATCACCCAGCAAGCGCTCAACCTGCCGCAGCAGAGGCTCGATGCGTTCATCCTCGGAAATGATGGGTCGACCAAACCCCGGAATGCCGCGATATTTTTTTACGTAATGCAGAACGAACGCCTGCAATTGCTCTTCGTCCGCCCTCAGGGCAAAGGCTTCATACAGGAAGCTCGAGCCGAGCAGATCCGGCTTTCTCCCGTAAATCGTCGCTTCGGACACGGCGGTCGCGGCGGCAATGGCAAGGGGCGGCGTGCTTCTCGTCGTTCCGCCCATCGCTGCCACACGGTTGTTCCAGATTCTCGGGTCGGGAAAACTGGTACAGATGGTCCAGATGATCTCGAGCATTTTCGCCTGATTGGCGCTCGGCTCACGGCCTTTTATGCCATACATGAGAAGCGTCATCCATGACTTGTCGTTGAAATCCTCGAACAGCGATTTCTCCCGGTACAGCACCTTTTCTCCCGGGAACCAGGCGCCTTTGTCCGTCGGCCAGTCGTTCTGGAAAAATCGCAGCCGATCCGGTCCTTTCATTCGTCGTTCTCCAGTGAGGCCAGCACGCCCTGGTATTCGTCATTCGTCATGGGCTTGAGAACAGGGCCGAAGAAAGGGTATTTTCTCCACCCGCTTTTTTCCTGTTCGAGTGCGTGGGCAGCCGCTCCCGGCAGGCGCAACATCAGATAAAGCATCTCGGCCTCGCCTTCGGCGAAGCCGAGATCCGCGATGGCCGTGGCAATGACGCCGGACATGGCCAGCGGATAGCCTACCGTCTGCTCCAGCGTTTCGCGCTGCGTCTTGAGCCAGGAAAGACGGCCATCCGGTTTTATCGCCGCCAGCGCATCGAGTGTCTGCCGCACCGGCAGTGGGCACGAGGCGCCATTGGGGTCGAATCCTGGCACGTGCTCCATGGGCAGCCATACATCGGGCCGCTCTTCCTCGGGCGGCGCAAGCACGTAGTTCTGCCAGCTTGCAAGATCACGGTCGCACACCTGCCAGAGCCGCATCATCTGCACGATTTCGCGACCTCCGGAAAGGTTGCCGGCGCCGATGGCAAGCGCGGCCATCAACGCCGAGGCGCGCGTCGACCCGCCGACGCCCGCGTCCATTGCCGCGCGCACGCTGTGGTCCCTGATGCCGGGATTGGCGATGGCCACCGCCAGGGTTTCAAGAAGCTTTTCCTGCTGCGCATCCGGCAGCTCCAGTTTGAAAAGCAGATACAGGTATTGCGTCCAGCGAATCTTGCCGAGCAGATCCCCGTAAACGTCGTAGCCCGAGCAATAGCACGCCCGCGCCGCGAAGGGATTGTCCGCCTCCGCCTCTTCCAGCCATATTTTTGTTTTTATCGTTTCTCGTTCGTCACTCACAGCTCGCCCCTCAGGATGCGGGTACGCAATCCTATCGGAGGCTTCGCTTCAGGGTCAATGCGCACATCCAGCACCGTCGGCCCCTTCCTATTCGCCATGGCGTCGCAGTCGAGTGCGAGAAGATCATCCACCGTTTCCACCACGTGACCGGGTACGCCCATGGCCTGTGCCATGGCCGCAAAATCGATTCTGGGCAGCTCGTAGCCGAAATTCTCGGCACCGGTCAGGCGCTGGCCGTGCTTGACCATGCCGTACCCCGCATCGTTGAGGATGAGGTAGATGACGGGCAATTCATGCTGAATGGCCACGGTGATTTCCTGCCCCGCCATCAGGTAGCTGCCATCGCCGGTCAGGCACACCACGGGACAGCCCGGCAAGGCGAATGCAGTGCCCACCGCGCTGGCAATGGCCCAACCCATGGAGGCAAAGTCGAGACTCGCCTTGAACAACCCGCCCTTGGCGTCGCGCTTGCCGGCGATGCGCCTGTCCTGCGGATGCAGATAATGAACAGCCCACGCGAAGCTGTTTCCCGAATCCGCCAGATAGCGCGTGCTGGGCGGAAAAAGATTCGGCAACTCCGCCATCAGACGCTGCGGCAGCAAGGGTGCCTGATCGGAGTGATAGGCCGCTTCATCCTGGAGGCTGAAGTGAAAACGCCGCTGCGCCGAAAGTGCGCGAATCGTTTCCTCGTTGAGACGCCTGGGAACACCGTCCGCCGCCAGCCTTTCGCGCACGCCGTCGAAAATGGTGTCGATGTTGCCGCGCACATGCAGCCTGGCCATGGGCGAACCATTGAACTGGTTTTCGGAGGACGCGACGTGAACCAGGCGGCCATTGAGGATGCTGTCGCGATCCCAGCCGTTGCTGGCCCACTCGCCAAGGGAAGCGCCAATCGCAACCACCAGGTCCACCTCCGGATCGCGCAGCGCCGTGACTGCGCTGTCATGGCCGGCAAATCCCAGGACACCGCGGAACAAATGGTGGAAAGGACTCACCAACCCCTTGCCGTGGGGCGTGACAACCAGGGGAATGTTCAACCACAGCGCCACATCGAGAATGGTCCCGATGGCGCCACTGGCTTCATTGCCGATCACGAATACCGCACGCTTGCTGCTGCGCAGCAGCTCGAAGAACTGCTGAAACGCCACCGTGTCCAGCCATTTGGTATGGGAAACCAGGTGCTCCAGATTGGCAAACTGCAGTGGCTTTTTCGGCGCGACCTTCAAGATGTCGATCGGAATGGTCAGGTGCGCGGGGCCCCTGGGATAGCGGTGCGCCGTCATGATCGCCGCCGCGAGCTTGTATTCAAGCTGATCCGGATGCGATACGAATGAGTTGTAACGCGTGATACTTTCGAAGATCGACAGGGTATTGGTCCCGGTGCAGGATGACTCCTGCAGCGCCCCGCGACCAAAGGTATCCAGTGATGTCTGTGCCGTGATGACCAGCATGGGGACGTTGTTGGCGTAGGCCGACGCCACCCCGGTAACCATGTTGGTGGTTCCCGGCCCGGTGGTGGCGAAACACACGGCCAGTTTGCCGGACGCGCTGTAATAACCATCCGCCATGAATGCCGCACCGCTTTCATGGCGAGTGATGACGCAGCGCGGACCACCATTTCTGCCGCTGCGCGCCAGCGCGTTTACCAGTGGCTCGATGGCTCCGCCAAGCACACCAAAAACGTATTCGACGCCCAGCTGTCGGATGTAGCCGACGACGATATCGGCAAGCTCCCTCGGCAAGGTGCCTGCGCCACTCTCGTCATGAGGTATCTTCCCTTCCGGCATTGCTTTTTCCATCGTTAATCGTCCAAGTCTCGATCAGTTACATGAACAGCGCATCTGCAAGTCGGCGCATTATCAACCCTGATATGCCGCCTTGCAAAAAAGACCCGGGCGCTTGCGGCACAAGTCTGCGATCCGGATCGCCGGAACCTGATCAGAAATTGAAGTTCAGACCGACGCTGGTCATGGTGTCGGTATTTTTCGTGTCATCGGGCACATCCGTGTTGTGTTTCACCGTGTAGGCAACTCGCAGCGCCAGCCTGGAGTTGATGCGCACCTTGAGAGCAAGGACCGACTCGGCAAACGTGTTGTCGGCACCGGACTCCACGTTGAGATCGCTCTCGAAACGTGTGGTATCGGTGAGCTCGTGGTGAAAACGCACGGCGGCGATACCCACAGCCTCGTTGAACGTCTCACCGGTTACCGCTTCTTCGCTGCGGCGATAACCCGCACCGCCCTCGACGTTGAACTGGGTAGCTTCGGTGTCGATGATCTTGTAACCCAGACCGGCGGCCAGCGATGACTGATATTCGTAACCGCTGAAACGGTTGTCTTCGTAACGAAAAGCGCCGAAGGTATAGAGCGCGTCGGAAAGCTGGTAGTCGCTCTTCGCTCTCAGCGTATAGGACTCGGCGCTGCGCGTGTCGTTTTCGGATGAATTGATCGCCTCCACCTGTCCGCTATGGCGCCATTTATCCCGCTCGTAAACGAGCTTGAGGTTCGCCAGCAGGGCATTGGTATCGGTATTTCCCGTGGCGCGGTTGTAGGCGACGTCGCCCTCGCCGGTCCAGTTTTTTTCACCATACACCATCGGGCTGGCCGCAACCAGACAGATCGCAAGTAACTTCTTCATGTTTTACTCCCTCTGAACAATATTGCCCCACGCCGCTCGCAACGCAGAAGCCCTTGAAAAATACTGGTGATGAAACGCTATTTTTTTCCCTTGATGTGCTTCATCAGGCGCTTGCGCTTGGCAAGCTGACGTGGCGTCAAGGTGTTTTTGCGACCCGCGTAGGGGTTTTCGCTGGTTCGGTATTCGATGCGCACTGGCGTGCCGTGCAATTTCAGCGCCTCGCGAAACGTCTTTTCCAGATAGCGGGTATAGTGATCCGGCACGGCATCGGTCTGGGTACCGTGAATGACGATGATCGGCGGGTTCTTGCCGCCGGCATGAGCGTAGCGCAGCTTGATGCGGCGCCCCCTCACCAGCGGCGGCGGATGATCGGCCACGGCATCTTCCAGGATCCGCGTCAGCACATTGGTGGAAAGCTTGTCCGTGGCGGCAGCATAGGCACGACGGATAGACTTGTACAAGTCGCCGACGCCGGTGCCGTGCAAAGCCGAAATGAAGTGGATATCGGCAAAACTGACGAAACGCAGGCGTCGCTGCAACTGGGTTTTGACATATTCCCGCTGCTCTGGCTCCAACCCGTCCCACTTGTTGATGGCCACCACCAGCGCCCTGCCCGCCTCCACCGCATAACCCATGAGGTGAAGATCCTGATCCACGATGCCTTCACTGGCATCCATGAGCAGAATCACCACGTTGGCGTCGTCGATGGCCTGCAGTGTTTTGACAATGGAAAATTTTTCCACTGTGAGATGAACATTCTTGCGGCGCCGCACCCCGGCGGTATCGATCAGCGTGTATTTGTTGCCGTGACGCTCATAGTCGATGTAAATGCTGTCCCGCGTGGTGCCCGGCTGATCGTACACCACCACCCGGTCTTCCCCCAGCATGCGGTTGACCAAGGTGGACTTGCCGACGTTGGGGCGGCCGACGATGGCGATTTTGATGCCTCTTTCGGTCTCGCCACCCTCATCTTCCTCTTCTTCCTCCGGCTCGATTGCAGGGGGCTCGGGAAAAAGTTCGAGGACACGCTCCATCAGCGCCGACACACCACGCCCGTGGGTCGCCGTGGTCGGATACAGCCCGTCGAAACCGAGGCGATAGAAATCCGCCAGCGCCACATTGGGATCGAGACCGTCGATCTTGTTCGCCACCAGGAAGCAGGGCTTGCCCTTCTCGCGCAGATAGCTGGCGATGGCCTCGTCGGTGGCGGTCAGGCCGTCGCGACAGTCCACCAGAAAGAGTACTGCCGAAGCTTCCTCGATGGCCTGCATGGACTGCTCGGCCATGGCGCTGTCGATTCCTTCCTCTTCGCCGGTGATGCCGCCGGTATCGATGACGACGAAGCGCCGCTCATGCCAGACACCTTCGCCGTATTTGCGGTCGCGGGTGAGCCCGGCATAGTTGGCCACCAGAGCATCCCTGGAACGGGTCAGGCGATTGAACAATGTCGACTTGCCCACATTGGGGCGGCCGACCAAGGCGATCACGGGAAGCATGATTAGACAGACATAGCAAAAGGACGGCCATTTTACATGAAAAACCGGGGTGTTACGCGAGTAATGGCCACTTGCGTAGAAGCTGGAATTTTGGCCTGTTCAGGGCGGTGGGAATGTGAGCCGAGGCCGCTCCTACAAAGGGAGATGGCACGACCCTTGCCGGAGCCTGCCTGCAGGCGACACAACCATCAGGACGCACGGCATACGGTCGCCTGCGGGCAGGCTCCTACAGGGGCAGTTCCGCGGAAGCGACGAGGAGTTCGCGGCCGAGGCCGCTCCTACAAGGGGAGATGGCACGACCCTTGCGGGAGCCTGCCTGCAGGCGACACAACCATCGGGGCGCACGGCATACAGTCGCCTGCGGGCAGGCTTCTACAGGGGCAGTTCCGCGGAAGCGACGAGGAGTTCGCGGCAGACAGGAGGAGATGGCACGAACCCTTGTAGGAGCCTGCCTGCAGGCGACACAACCATCGGGACGCACGGCATACGGTCGCCTGCAGGCAGGTTCCTACAGAGGCAGCGCTGGGTCGAGAGATTATGAACAGGCTCTTGAATCAGCGCTCTGCGTTATTGATTGAGCCGGTTGGCAATCAGTTCATCCACCACCGCGGGATCAGCCAGTGTCGAAGTGTCGCCCAAGCTGTCCAATTCATTGGCTGCGACCTTGCGCAGGATACGGCGCATGATCTTGCCGGAGCGCGTCTTCGGCAGGCTGGGCGCCCACTGCAGCAAATCCGGCTTGGCGAAATGGCCGATTTCTTCGGCACAGATGGCGATCAGCTCCCGCTCGAGATTGTCGCTTCCCTGCACACCGGACATCAGGGTGACATAGGCATAGATGCCCTGCCCCTTGATATCGTGGGGATAGCCCACCACCGCCGCTTCGGCGACCTTGGGATGAAGAACCAGCGCGCTTTCGATCTCCGCCGTTCCCATGCGGTGCCCGGACACATTGAGCACATCGTCGACACGACCGGTGATCCAGTAGTAGCCATCCTTGTCGCGGCGCGCGCCATCTCCCGAGAAATAGTAGCCGGGATAAGTGGAAAAATAGGTATCCACCATGCGCTGGTGGTCGCCCCACACGGTGCGCAGCTGACCGGGCCAGGACGCCTTGATCGCCAGGGCGCCCTCCCCTGGGCCTTCGATCTCCTTACCCTCGGCATCCAGCAAGGCTGGCTGCACGCCGAAAAACGGCAGCGTGGCCGAACCCGGCTTGAGATCCATCGCACCGGGCAGGGGCGTGAGCATATGGGCGCCGGTTTCTGTCTGCCACCAGGTATCGACGATGGGCAGGCGTCCCTTGCCCACGGTGCGGTGATACCACTGCCAGGCCTCCGGATTGATCGGCTCGCCCACGGTGCCGAGCAACTTCAACGACGCGAGAGAACAGCCATTCACATACTCATCTCCCACACCCATCAATGAACGCAGAGCGGTCGGCGCAGTGTAGAACTGGTTGACCTTGTGCTTGTCGCACACCTGCCAGAAGCGGGAGGCGTCCGGATAGGTGGGCACGCCCTCGAAAATCAGGCTGGTGGCGCCGTTGCACAGCGGCCCATAGACGATGTACGAATGGCCCGTGACCCAGCCGACATCCGCCGTGCACCAATAGACGTCGCCATCGCGGTAATCGAAGGTGTACTTGTGGGACATGGCCGCCTGCAGCAGATAGCCCGCGGTGGTGTGAAGCACGCCCTTGGGCTTGCCTGTCGAGCCCGAGGTATAAAGAATGAACAGCGGATCTTCCGCATCCATGATTTCCGGTTCACAGACGCTGGACGCATTCTCGACCAGTTCGTGATACCAGACATCCCGCTCGCGCATGTGGATGTGGCCGCCGGTGCGCTGCACGACGATACAGGTGTGAACATTGGGGCACTCGCGCAATGCCTGATCCATGTTGTCCTTGAGCGGGTGAACCCTGCCGCCGCGCACGCTTTCGTCGGCGGTGATGACCACCCGGCAGCCCGCGTCGAGCACCCGGTCGCGCAGCGCATCCGCGGAAAAACCGCCAAACACCACTGAATGCACGGCGCCGATACGCGCACAGGCAAGCATGGCGTAGGCCGCCTCGGGAATCATCGGCATGTAGATACAGACCCGGTCTCCCTTGGCGACACCTCGGGCGCGCAGCGCGTTGCCGAAGCGCGCCACGGCATCGTGGAGTTCCTGATAGGAAATATGCTTGTCCTGACCGGGCTCATCGCCCTCCCAGATGAATGCCGTCTGGCTGGCGCGTGTCGCGAGATGGCGATCGATGCAATTGACGGCAACGTTGAGCTTGCCACCATCAAACCAGCGCGCGAGCCCCTGCTTCATATCCTGCTCGCAGACACGCTGCCATTTCTGCTCCCACGACAGAAAAATCCCGGCCTGCTCGGCCCAGAACAGATCCGGAGTCTCCACCGAGCGCCGATACATTTCCTGGTATTTTTCGTTGTTGATGTACGCTTGCTCACGCCACTGGGCAGGCACAGGGTAGACTGCGTTCTGACTCATTTCCGCCTCTGATGATTGATCAAGAAATGAGTGACAGTTTATTGCGCCACGAAACCAGGGTAAAGGCGAATGGTGGCCTTCGTCCCCACCCGGGCAGGCTGAAACGCGCATCGAACCCCACCATGCAGGCAGCACGACGCGGGCCGCGCAGCAATGACGATCCGCGCAGCCCGATCAGGGCCGTGGTTTTGTCTGTATGTTGTTTTTAGAAATATCGAGACAGGAAGAGCTGCGAGCTGGAGATCAGGAAACGGCCTGAACAGGAATGGCATTGGCAGTGCGGTCGACGGTATTGTCCTGATTGAGATATACCAGACTCGGCTTGTGCCTGGCCGCTTCCGCCTCGTCGAAGTGACCGTACGTGGCGATGATGACGCGATCACCTACCTGAACCCTGCGCGCCGCGGCACCGTTCATGGAAATGGTGCCCGAACCCGGCTCGGCCTTGATGATGTAGGTCGTGAAGCGTTCGCCGTTGTTGACATTGTAAATGTCGATCTGCTCGAACTCTTGCATTCCCGCCAGCTCCAGGAGCGCGGAATCGATGGCACAGGAACCGTCGTACCAAAGCTCGGCCTGCGTCACCGTTGCCATATGAAGCTTGGCTTTCAGCATGTTACTCAGCATGTGGTTTACCTCTTGTCAGAGAGAGAGCGAAAGATTGTCAATGAGACGGGCGCTTTCGGTATACATGGCGCCGAGAATGGTGATCTCGCCGTCATCGATCGCCGCGGGTTCGAGTGTCTTGCTGTTGCAAACACTCAGATAGTCCACCCGAAAGCCCTTGTCTTCGATACGCTGTTTGCCTTGCTCCTCAAGGCGCGTAAAGTCCCGCTCTCCCTCGCGGATAGACTCCACCATCCATTTCAGTGTTTCGTACAGAATACTGACCCTGGGTCTTTCGACGGCGCTAATATAGCCATTTCGTGAACTCATTGCCAGTCCGTCCGCCTCCCGATGAATGGGCGCGGCGGTGATCTTGACGCCCATACACAAATCTTCGGCCATGCGTCGGATCACCGCCAATTGCTGATAATCCTTGACGCCGAATACCGCTTCATCCGGCTGCACGACATTGAAGAGTTTGGTGACCACGGTGGTCACGCCTTCGAAGTGTCCTGGCCTGCTGGCGCCGCAGAGAATATCCGTCATCGTCGGACACACCACGCGCGACTGGGTATCGAGGCCGTTGGGATACATTTCGTTATCGTCGGGGTGGAACAGGTAGTTGCAACCGGCTGCGGTGAGCTTCTCGACATCCTCGCGGATGGTGCGCGGATAGCGATCCCAATCCTCGTTGAGGCCGAACTGCAGGGCGTTGACGAAAATGGAACAGACGACCACATCGTTGGTTTGCTGCGCCAGCGTGATCAATTCGATGTGCGCGGCGTGCAGATTACCCATCGTGGGAACGAAACCAATGCGCAGACCTTTCCTGCGACATTCGTTAAGTTCATCTCTCAAGCCCTTGATAGTGCGGAATATCTGCATGATGAAAACCCAATGAAGGCGGACTCAGGAATCGTCGCCGAAATAGTCGCGGGCGAGATTCTCGAAGCGGGTGTATTTACCGAGGAAGGCGAGCTTGCTGGTCCCGATGGGGCCGTTTCTCTGCTTGCCGATGATGACTTCGGCGATACCCTTGTCCTGGGTATCTTCGTGGTAGACCTCATCCCGGTAGATGAAAAGAATGACGTCGGCGTCCTGTTCGATGGCACCGGATTCGCGCAGATCCGAGTTGACCGGGCGCTTGTTGGGGCGCTGCTCCACATTACGACTGAGCTGCGACAGGGCAATCACCGGGCAATTGAACTCCCGGGCGATGAACTTGAGATCCCGGGATATCTGCGAGATTTCCTGCACCCGCCCCTCGCCGGGAATGCTGGCGGACATGAGCTGCAGGTAATCCACCATGATCATCGCCGGCGATGACATCTGATCCAGGGTGTCGGCATCCATGGCGCCCTTCGCCCTTTCGCGCAGCACTTCCTTGTGTTCCCTCACCAGCTGGCGAATGCGGTTGCGCATTTCCAGCGGCGAGATCCCCGGCGTATCGTCGATGAAAAGCGGCCTGTCCTTCATGCGCATCACGGCGTTGTTGAGGCGCGGCCAGTCGTCTTCGGACAGGTTGCCGGTGCGAATGAGGGTCTGGTCGATACGACCGATGGACGACAGCATCCGCGTGACCAGCTGACTGGCGGGCATCTCCAGGCTGAATACCAGTACCGGACGCTCCTGGTGCAGCATGGCATGCTCCACCATGTTCATGGCAAACGAGGTTTTCCCCATCGAGGGGCGCCCGGCGACGATGACGAGGTCCGCCTTCTGCCAGCCCGACGTCTTCTCGTCCAGATCGGCAAAGCCGGTACTGAGTCCGGTGATATCGGCATCGCTGTGAAACAGCTGCTCGATACGTTCCACCGCTTCGCGGAGCAAGTCATTCACGGCGAGAAAACCACCCTTCTTGGGGCGGTTTTCCATGATTTCGGTAAGCTTCTGCTCGGCTTCGGCGAGTAACCTGGCGCTGTCCCAACCCAGCGGGGTGAGACCTTTCTGGGCGATTTCCGTGGACGCGACGATCAACTGCCGCACAATGGAGCGCTCGAGGACGATCTGCGCATAGGCGGAGAGATTCGCCGCGCTCGGCGTGTTGGCCGCGAGCTCGACCAGATAGCCGTCGCCGCCGACCTGCGCCAGCTCACCGCTCTCCTTGAGGGTTTCCGACAGGGTGAGAACGTCAAAGGGGTTCTCTTCCGCCGCCAGCTTCTGCATGGTGCGGAAGATCAACTGGTGGTCGCCGTTGTAGAAATCGGCAACCGAAAGCACCGCGGCAACGGTTTCGAAGGATTCGTTGGCGAGCATCAGCCCGCCGAGCACAGCCTGCTCGGCTTCGAGGGAATGGGGCAGCTGTGTGCCAAGGGCCAAAGAACCTGCCACGCCGTTATCGCCTCTCAAGGAAAAACGGCACTGCCTTTGCGGGACAGTGCCGTGATTGCGTCTGCGGCCACCGCTTATTCAGCGACGACGACAACCTTGACGGACTTGATCACTTCAGAGTGGAACTGGATATCCACGTCGAACTCGCCCAGCTCACGCAGTGCGCCTTCGGGCAGTTTCACTTCGCTCTTGGCAACGTCGACGCCAGCGGCGGTCAGCGCATCGGCGATGTCGCGAGTGCCGATGGAGCCGAACAGGCGGCCTTCGTCGCCGGCATTGGCGCCAATCTGTACGCTCGCCAGAGCTTCGAGCTTGGCTGCGCGGCTTTCCGCTTCGGCCTTGCGCTCGGCAGCGGCTTTCTCGATTTCAGCGCGGCGCTGTTCGAACTGAGCGATATTCTCGGGGGTTGCGAAAATCGCCTTGCCCTGGGGAATCAGATAGTTGCGGCCATAGCCACCCTTCACCGCCACCTTATCGCCAATTGCGCCAAGTCTGCCGACTTTTTCCAGCAAAATGACATCCATTTTGATCACCTCTCTTCAATGTGCGGCCACGCGGATCAGGGATTGGAACCCCGGGATTTATCGAGGCGTGCACGAAAATTCATAAAGCTGTCGAGGAATGCAACCACGATCAGCACCATACTCAGGGGGCCGACCAGTACCAGCCCCATATACATCAACACCAGCCAAAAAGTACCCATGCCTCTGGCCTTGACGCTGTAATGCGCCAGACCCAGTCCCGCAACCAGCAGCGGCATGCCCAACAGGCTGCCCCAGGTGCCGTACTCCGCACTGCCGAGGTTGCACAAGAGCACCGCCAGCAGCAGCGGAACCGCCACCATCTTGTCCATGCGCAGGCTGTGAAACTCCTGCTGAAAACCACCGGGGTTGACCAGCAGAGCCTGCCACCAGCGCGCCAGCATCAGGCTCGCGATCACATTCAGCGCCGTGAGCCACGACATGAAACCGAGCACGAAGGTCATGCTGATGACCTCTACGCCGATACTCGTCGCCGTGGCCGCCATGAGCAGATAAAAGGGTGAGGCTTCGAGCCCCACTTGCTCCTTGAGGCTTACCAGCACCGCCTGAACATCGTTGACCGCCTGGGTCGACGCGGTGGCAAAGACGAAGCTCACCACCACCATCGCGACACTGCATGCAACCACTACCGACAGCAACGTCAATGGCCAGGACACCGTACCCTTGAGCACCTCGGCGGCCACCAGCACGACCACGAGGCCCGCCACCGAACTCAGCATCACAAAGGTATTGGCAGCGTCCATGAACAACATGGCAACCAGTGGCAGACAGGCCCACAACAGTACCAGAATGCCGTCGGGCAGGCCGCGCCTCAGCGCCACGAGCCCGACTGCGGCCGGACTCAGCAGCGGAACCAGATTGCCCAACAGGGCAACCACGGAGGCCTGCCAGCGCCCCCGCATGATGAACTCCGCCAGAGCGCGCACCCTCTGCTACTCCGACCTTGCGACTGTTTACTTGTGGCCGTCGGTGTAAGGCAGCAATGCCAGGTAGCGAGCTCTCTTGATGGCCGTGGCCAGCTCGCGCTGATAGCGCGCCTTGGTACCGGTAATACGGCTGGGAACGATTTTTCCGGACTCGGACACGTAGCCCTTCAGGGTCTCGAGATCCTTGTAGTCGATCTTCGGCGCATCTTCAGCGGAAAAACGGCAAAACTTGCGTCTGCGGTTGAAACGTGGCTGCATGATTATTGCTCCTCTCCGGCAGTTTCTTCAGACTCGTTACCCGCTTCAGCGGCGGCTTCCTGAGCCGCGGCCTTGGCTGCACGCTCGGCCTCGCGGCGCTCGCGGCTTTCCTTCTCGGCCTTGTCGGCACGCTCTGCCTTCATGATCAGGGTCTCTGCGGTTTCCGCCGCGTCGCACTTGATCACCAGGTTGCGCAATACCGCATCGTTGTAGCGGAAGTTGGAAGTCAGCTCATCCAGTACATCCTGGCCGCACTCGATGTTCATGAGCACGTAGTGAGCCTTGTGGATTTTCTGAATGGGATAGGCCAGGTGACGACGGCCCCAGTCTTCGAGACGGTGCACTTTGCCGTTGCCGGCCTCGACGAGCTTGGAGTAACGGTCGATCATGCCCGGCACCTGCTCGCTCTGGTCCGGATGAACCATAAAGACGATTTCGTAATGACGCATTGTAGCTCCTTACGGGTTGAAGCCACCCGTACATTCGGTGTGGCAAGGAGGATCCGGGGATAGGTACCCCGGGGCTTTTTTAAAGGCGCGCAATGGTATCCGACAACGCGGGTTTACGCAAGGAATCTTTGTTTGTGAGTTGACAGTTAACAGTTAACAGTTTTCAGGGAAGTACGCGCTCTTACTGATAACTGAAAACTGTCAACTGAAAACTACCCACGCCGCCCATGCACCAACACATACAACACCGGCAACACGAACAACGTCAACAGCGTGGACGACAGAATACCGCCGATCACCACCGTCGCCAGCGGCTGCTGCACTTCCGCACCGGTGCCGGTGTTGAGCGCCATGGGCACGAAACCGAGGCTCGCCACCAGCGCGGTCATCATCACCGGGCGCAGCCGCACCAGCGCACCCTCGACCACAGCCGCAAGCAGGTCCCCGTGCGCGCGCCACAGCTCGCGGATGAACGCCACCATCACCAGGCCGTTGAGCACCGCCACCCCCGACAGGGCGATGAAGCCCACCCCCGCCGAGATCGACAGCGGCATGCCCCGCAACCACAGGGCGAGCACCCCGCCGGTCATGGCCAGGGGCACGCCGCTGAAAATGATCAGCGCATCCTTGAGAGAGCCGAAGGCCATCAGCAATAGGCCGAGGATGGCCACGAGCGTGACCGGCACCACCACCGCCAGGCGCTTGCCGGCGGACTGCAGTTGCTCGAAGGTGCCGCCGTAATCCAGCCAGTAGCCCGGCGGCAACGCCACCTCGCCGGCAATCCGCGCCTGCACGTCGGCGACGAAACCGCCCAGATCCCGCCCCCGCACGTTGGCGGTGACCACCACCCGGCGCTTGCCGTTTTCGCGGCTGATCTGGTTGGGCGCGCTGGCCGGCACCAGATCGGCGACCTCCGACAGCGGCACGTAACCGCCATCCGCCAAGGGCACCGGCAGGTGCGCCAGGGCGTCGATGTCCCGGCGCAGCGGCTCCGGCAGGCGCACGACCAGGGCGAAGCGCCGGTCGCCGTCGTAGATGAGGCCGGCGTTCTCGCCGCCGATGGCGGTGGCCACCAGCGTCTGCAACGCTTCGACATTAAGGCCGTAACCCGCCAGGGCGGCGCGCTTCGGCACCACCGACAGCACCGGCAGGCCCGCCACCTGCTCGACCTGAACGTCCGCAGCGCCGGCAACGGTTGCGACGATTCCGCGGATTTCATTGGCGGATTTCAGCAGTTGTTCCAGGTCGTCGCCGAACACCTTCATGCCCAGATCCGCGCGCACGCCGGAAATCAGTTCGTTGAAGCGCATCTCGATGGGCTGGGTGAACTCGTAGTTGTTGCCGGGCAAGGCCGCCAGCGCGTCCGCCATCTCCGCCACCAGCGTCTCCTTGCGCTTGCGCGGATCGGGCCACGCCTCGCGGGGCTTGAGCATCACGAAATTGTCCGCCACATTCGGCGGCATGGGATCGGTGGCCACTTCCGCGGTGCCGATCTTCGCGAACACCAGCGCCACTTCCGGAAAGGCCTTCAGGCGCTGCTCCAGCTGCGTCTGCATGGCGACGGATTGCTCCAGCCCGGTGCCGGGAATGCGCAGCGCGTGAAGGGCGATGTCGCCCTCGTCCAGTTGCGGAATGAACTCCGAACCCAGGGTCAGCGCCAGCCACAGGCTCACCCCCAGCAGCGCGCCCGCGCCCGCCAACACCAGCCAGCGCAGCTTGAGGGCGGCTAACAGCGCCGGCCTGTAAAACGATCTGGCGGCACTGACGGCGGGACTTTCCCTGTCGCCGACCGGGCCGCGCACAAACACCGCCACGGCGGCGGGCACCAGCGTGAAGGAAAACACCATCGCCGCCAGCAGCGCCATCACCACGGTCGCGGCCATCGGGTGGAACATCTTGCCCTCGACGCCGGTGAGGGCGAACACCGGGATGTACACCACCGTGATGATGGCGACGCCGAACAGGCTGGGCCGGATCACCTCGGTGGTCGCCTCGTACACCACCCGCAGGCGCTCGCGCAGCGCCAGCGCCGCACCGCCCTGCTGCGCCTGGCCGAGACGGCGCACGCAGTTCTCGACGATGATCACCGCGCCGTCCACGATCAGGCCGAAATCCAGCGCGCCGAGGCTCATCAGGTTGGCGGACACCCCGGCCTGCACCATGCCGGTGATGGTCGCCAGCATCGCCAGGGGAATCACCGCCGCGGTGATCAGCGCCGCGCGCAGGTTGCCGAGCAGCAGGAACAGCACGGCGACCACCAGCAACGCGCCCTCCAGCAGGTTTTTCTGCACCGTGGCGATGGTCTTGTCGACCAGTGTGGTGCGATCGTAGACCGCCTCCACCACCACGCCCTCGGGCAATGTCCCCTGAATCTCGGCCAGCTTCGCGGCAGCGGCCCTGGCCACGGCGCGGGAATTCTCTCCCGCCAGCATCATCACGGTTCCCAGCACCGTCTCGCGGCCGTCGCGGGTGGCGGCGCCGGTGCGCAGCTCGCTGCCGAGCGCCACCTCGGCGATGTCGGCAACGGTTACCAGGGCGCCGCCGTCAGCCTTCACCACGACCTGCTCGATCGCCGCGATGTCCGCCAGTTGCGCGGCGGAGCGCACCAGCAATTGCTGGCCGTTGCGTTCGATATAGCCGGCGCCGCGATTGGCATTGGTGGCGCGCAACGCGGCCGCGACCTGGTGCAGGCCGATGCCGTGCTCGAGCAGTTTTTGCGGGTCCGGCGTGACGTGGTACTGCTTGTCGTAGCCGCCGATGGTGTTGATCTCCACCACCCCCGCCACCTGGGCCAACTGCGGCTTGACGATCCAGTCCTGGATTTCCCGCAGCGCCATGGTATCGAATGCCGCGCCGGGCGCGGCCTCGACCGTGTACATGAAGATTTCGCCAAGCCCCGTCGCCACCGGGCCCATGACCGGCTCCAGTCCGTCGGGCAACCGGCTTCTGACTTCTCCCAGGCGCTCGTTGATCAGGTTGCGCGCGAAGTAGATGTCCGTGCCTTCGGTAAACACCAGCGTCACCTGGGAAAGGCCGTAGCGGGACAGGGAGCGGGTGTAGGACAGCCCCGGCAGCCCGTACAGCGTGTTCTCCACCGCAAAGGTGACGCGCTGCTCCACTTCGAGGGGCGAATAGCCGGGCGCCCCGGTATTGATCTGCACCTGGACGTTGGTGATGTCGGGCACCGCGTCGATGGCCAGGTGGCGGAAGCTCCACAGCCCCGCTCCGACCAGCACCAGAATCAAACTGAGCACGAAAAAGCGCCGCGCCACGGAGAAGCGCACAATGGCATCGATCATGACCGTCTCCTGTCAGTGGCTGTGGGATGCGGCGGATTTTTCGATATCCGCCTTGACCAGATAGCTATTCTCCACCACGTAGCGCTCGCCGACCCTGAGGCCGTCCAGCACTTCCGTCACCCGGGCATCGCAGCGCCCGAGCGTCACGGGGCGGCTCTCGTAGCTGTCGCCCCGCTGGACGAACACCACCCTGTCGTCGCCCGCCGCTTGCAGCGCGCGGTTGTCCACCACCAGCGGCGCGGCAATGTCTTCGACGACGATGTCGCCGCGCACCAGTTGCCCCGGCGCCCACTGCCCTTCCCCGTTGGCGAGCCGGACGCGGGCGATGCTGTACGGCGCGCCATCCATGCTGGGCACGAGGCTGGCGATCGCGGCCTTGTGCATTGCACCCTCCGCGCTCACCGCCACCCGTTGACCAGTGCGCACCTCAGCGCGCTGCGCCGGGAAAACCCGCAATTCCGCCACCAGCGTTTTCAGGTCGGCGATGGTGAACAGCACCTGTCCGTCCGCCACCTCTCCAGTGCTGATGCCCTGCGCGACGACCACACCGGCGACGGGCGCGCGCACGCTGTAGCGCCGCAAACTCTCGTTGGCTTCGATGTCCGCCAGCACCTGGCCTTTTTCCACCGGCTGGCCGAGCGCCACCGCCACGTGCGCGGCCACACCGGGGAAACGCGCCCGCACCTGAGCGGTCGCCTCCGGCGGCGCGGCGAGGCGCCCATAGGTGGTCAGGGTTCTGCGCAAGGCTCCGGGGCCGGCGACCTCCGTGGTGATGCCCGCGCTTCGCGCCGTCTCCGCGGAGATGCGGGTGCTCTCTTCATGGCCGTGGTCATCGGGGCCGGCCAGGGTGGCCAGCGGCACGGCGCCGCCAATGATTCCGAGTGCGGCGCTCACCAGCAATATCACAATGCGTTTTGATGATTTCATCGTTGTCATCCTGTAAAACAGTTAGAGCCTGTCGGCGTTTCGCCGCGATGGCGACAAAACAGCCGTAAGCCGTAAGCTTTAAGTCGGACTCTTCTCGTCCAAAGGCTTTGCCGACCTTTCCCTTTCCTCCGCAGTGCTGGGAACCAGGCACCAGGCCGTGCCCTATCCAACTTAAGGCTTACAGCTATGCTTTATGGCGCGACGGGCTGCGCGGTGAGTTGTTCGATCAGCGCCTGGTTGAGCAGCGCGCCGGCGGCGGCGTCGATCAGCGCGACACGTGCAGCGAGCAGTTCCCGCTGCGCGGCCATCCACTCCGCATAGCCGTAGCGGCCCTGGGCATAGCCGGCCCGTGTCTGGGCCAGCGCTTTTTCCAGGGCGGGCAGCATTTCGGCGCGCATCGCCGCCACCGCATCGAGCTGTGTCTGGCGCTCCACATAGGCGGCAAAAAGACGTTGGTGAAGGGAGAGCAAGGCGTCTTGCTGACGAAACTCGACTTGCCCGAGCTCCGCCTGGGCGGCGGCGATGCCGGCTTGCGCGCGCGGCCCGGCAAACAAGGGCATGGAAACACCCGCCACCAGCGCGCTGTCGCCGCTGTCATCCATGCGGCGCAGGCCGAGCTGCCAGTCGATGTCCCCCGCCGCGCGGCTGCGCGCCAGATTCAGCTCGGCCTCGCGCAGGCGCCGCTCGCCGGCAAACAGCACCACCGCCGGGTTGCCTTGCGCCCGCTGCCACAGCGTTTCGAAAGGCTGCGCGCGGCCGGCGGCGAACAGATCCCCGTCGAGACGGGCAAAGTCCGCCTGAGAGCCGCCCCACGCCAGCGCCAGGGCCAGGGCCATCCTGCCGCTGTCATACGCGGCCCGCAGGCGGGCGAGATCGATGCGGCCCTGCACCAGCGCGGCATCGGCGCGCAACGCGTCGGCTTCCGGCGCCGCGCCACTGGCGGTTGCGCGGGCGGTGATGCGCCGCGCGCCGTCCGCCAGCGCCACAGCCTCTTCGCCAAGCGCCACCTTTTCCTGCAACGCGAGGGTGGCGATGAAGCGCTGGGTGACCTCCGTCATCAGGTCGAGCGCTTTCGCCTCGCGTTCCATCGCCGTCAAGTCACGGGCGGCGCCCGCCAGGGATTTGCGCGCCTGGCGCTTGCCGCCCAGTTCGATGACGGAAGACAGCGACACCGTGTACTCGGCGCTGTCCGCGCCCCGGTATTCCCCGGAGCCAAAGGCGTTTTCAATATCGGCGCCCAGGGCAAGGGCCGGCGCACGATCCGCCGCGCGCTGGCGGGCTTCATCCGCCCGCAGTTTCAGGTCGAACACGCGCAGGCCGGGGTTTTGCTCGCCCGCGCGCGCAATGGCCTCATCGAGGCTGAGCGGCGTGCCGTCACGGCCCCAGGCCGCCGGCAAGATACTCGCGAAGAGGATGATCAGGAGTGCGCAGCGCGCGCGCAGCCCCCGCCGTCCGGCAAGGTTCTGGTAATGCATGGGATTTCCTGCAAAAACATATCGTCAGGCCCCGCGCTGTAGCGCGGGGGAGCGAAGACAACAAGCAGGATCAAACGATGGGTGGGCGCAGCAACAACGTGGTGTAGCCGGAATTCCTGTCCTGACGGAACAGTGGCACCTGATCGGTGCGGGAGAGAAGGTTCAGCTCGATGCCGCGAGATTCAAGCAGCACGGCGGAGCCGTGGCAGTGGTGAATGTGGCAGTTCTCCGCATCCGCACCGTCGCCATGGCTGTCGCCGCCGTGGCCCAAGCCGTGAAAATGGGGCTCCGCCGCGTCGCCGTGATGGGCGTGCGCGACATCCGCGGTGTGCAGCGGCACCATGTCGGCGAAACTGAACAGCGATTGCAGCGCTATCAACGCAGCGAGCAGCATCGCGGTCGAAGCCTGTGATAAACGCCGGGAAGACAAACCGAAACCTCGTCGGGACAGGAGTGGGAGCAAGACTCTGGGTGCTACTGTACAAACAGATGGCGGGTGCTGCAACTCGCTATTCTCTGAGTTTCACGTTGCACGTTGCACGTTTCACGTAAAAGCCAAAGCGGCTCAGGTTCTATGCCTGCCACCCCTGCCCGCGGCCAGTGCGCAGTTCTCACCACAGGCACCCACGTGAAACGTGTAACGTGCAACGTGAAACTCAGCCCCCAGTCACAGCCAGAACCTGATTCCCAACATCACCTGCCCGCCCTCCACGCCATTGCCCTCAAGGCGCTGGTAATCCGCCGTCCGCCCGTAGCGCTGGCTCCAGCCCAGCCCTATGTAGGGGCGCACAGCGGGTGTCACCCGGTAGGCGAGCCGCACCTCGGCTTCCAGGCTCGAAAGGCCCGACCCCGTAGCCGCGGCCGGATCGTTGTGGCCGTGGAAATTCGCGGTTATTTCCGGCAGCAATTGCCAGCGCTGGGTAACCATCAGCTCTTTCGCCAGCTTGACCCGCAGTGCCGAACGCCCTTCATCGCCGACGAAAAGCGTCAGCGCCGTATCCACATGGAAAGGCGCGACGCCGTCGATACCCGCCGCCAGCCAATGGCGCTCCGGCCCCGGCCCCAGGTCGCCGCGCCAGCCCAGGGTCACATCCCAGTACGGCGCGACGGCGCGGCTGAAATAACCTCTCAATTCATGCTCATGGGTGCGACCACCGGCGCGCTTGCCCTCGGATACCAGCCACAGGCCGCTGAGGTCGCGCTGTGCCATCGCCGCGATCTCCCAGTCCTGCGCGCTGCCGCCGGAGCGCTCCTGAATTTCCAGCTCATCCACCAGCACCGCCGCCGCCAACGGTTCCCTTCCCCCCATGGCAAAGCCATCCGCGGCCGCACACAGCAGGCCTATTGCAAAGACTTTTCTCAGCATTGCATTCACCATGGCTCACCCCACCCGCACTTCGCGGAACATGCCGTGCATGTGGTACAGCAAATGACAGTGATAGGCCCAATGACCGCGCGCATCGGCCGTCACCAGATAGGAAATCTTCGCCCCCGGCTGCACGATCACCGTGTGCTTGCGGGGAATGAAATCCGCGTCGCCCGTCTCCAGGTCACTCCACATGCCGTGCAGATGCATGGGATGGTTCATCATGGTGTCGTTGACCAAGGTGATGCGCAGGCGCTCGCCGTAACGGAAGTGCAGCGGCTCGGCATGGTGGAACGGGATGCCGTCGATGGACCACAGATAGCGGCTCATGTTGCCGGTCAGGTGCAGTTGCAATTCCCTGCCCGGCTCGCGGGGGTCCGGTGTCGGTACCCTGTTGCGCAGATCCGCGTAGGTGAGCACCTTGCGGCCATGGTGCTGCAAATGGTCCCTGAGGCCCGCGCCCGGATCGTCGAGCCGGTACCGGGGCGCTTCGGCACGCATATCGACCCGCGGCCCGGACTCCTCCCTGGCGTGCACGATGAGGCTGGTGCTGCCGAACCCCGCCCGGCCCGGTTGTGGCTCAGGCATGGAGTGATTGCGATGTTCATCACTACCGTCGTCGGCACCGTGGCCGTGGTGGCTATGGTGCCCGTGACTCACATGCGGATCGCCAGCCTCGTCTTGACTACCGTGCCCGCCGTGGGCCATGCCCATGTCGGCATGGGACAGGATGGGGTTCTCATCCATTTCCGGGATCGCCCCGTGCATGACGGGGTGCGGCGCCAGGGTGCCCCGCGCGTAGCCGCTGCGATCCATGGCCTGGGCGAACAGGGTATACGCCGCCTCGCCGTCGGGTTGCACCAGCACATCGTAGGTTTCCGCGACGCCGATACGGAACTCGTCCACCGTCACCGGTTCGATGTTCTGGCCGTCCGCCGCCACCACGGTCATTTTCAGTCCCGGGATGCGCACGTCGAAAAACGTCATGGCCGAACCGTTGATGAAACGGAGCCGCACCACCTCACCCGGCTTGCACTGGCCGAACCAGCCCTGCGCCGGCGTACAACCGTTCATCAGGTAGGTATAGGTGTAACCGGTGACATCGGCGATATCGCGATCACTCATGCGCATCCGGTTCCACATGAGGCGCTCGCGCCAGGTTTCCTTTACACCGGTGGCACGCACATCCCGGTACAGATCACCCAGGGTGCGTTCGTTGATATTGTAGTAATGGGGCTGGATTTTCAGGGTGCGCTCGATTTCCTCCGGCGCGGTGTCCGACCAGTCGGACAGCAGGACGACATAATCTCTGTCGGAATAATCCCTGTCGGCCCGGATCGCCCCGCCATCCGCCGGATCGATGATGATGGCGCCGTAAAGTCCCAGTTGCTCCTGATAGCCGGAATGGCTGTGGTACCAGTAGGTGCCGCTCTGGCGTACATCGAAATGGTATTCGTAATGGCTGCCGGGCGGAATGCCGGCGAAGCTGATGCCCGGCACACCGTCCATGTGAGACGGAAGGATCAGGCCGTGCCAGTGAATCGAGCTGTCCTCCGCGAGGTGATTGCGTACCCTGAGGGTAACCCTCTCGCCCTCCTTCCAGCGCAGGATCGGGCCCGGCAGGGTGCCATTGACGGCTATCCCCAGGCGCTCCGCGCCGGTGAAGTTCACCGTTTTGTAGCCGATGTCGAGCGTGAAGTCGTTGCCGCGCAACACCGTCGGCATCATGGGCGCGGGGCTGGCCCACACGCGCTTGCGGGAAATTCCCAGGGCGGCAGCCCCCGCCGCAACTCCGGTAACGAACTGACGGCGGGACAGGCCGCGCCCGCCGGCTCGCGCCAAAATGGCTTCTTTCGATTGCATCACAGCTCCTGATTGGCCCGCCCGGGCCGGAAAAATCGGTATTCGACGGTTCTGTCAAAAAGCGAATGTTCAGAAGCTATGGCGCGGGAGGCCTGTACGGCCCGTCCAGCGGAGGTGGGGTGAATGCGGTGCTCACGCCCCCGCTATCGCGACCATGGCAAGGAAATGGCAGCATCGTCTCGAGGGGATCCAGTGCAGCCAGAAAAACCGCACAGTGCCCACACACCTGGGGAAGACAGGAAGAGCAGCCGCGCTCTCCGTGCTCCTGCGGCAGCGCATCGGCTGCTGGCTCGCCCGACGTGTCGCAATGACTGTCCTGTGCGGCCACATCCCCCAGACCGGCATACTCTGCCATCGCCCAGCCAGGCTGCGCTGCCAGCAACAGCAGGCAGATAAGCACCAGACGAGCGCCAAGGCCAGAGGAGTGTGTGAAAGTCATGTCTGCATTATGCCGCGCGAACGAAATCCCACCAGCATTTTTTACTGTTTTCAGCGGCAGCGGCACTGCGAACCAGGGCCGCACTCAGCGCAGCCAACATGGATGGCGAGAGCCTGCTAGACTTCTTCTCTCCCGCTGTAAAGCCGCTCACGCGCAAGAGACAAGCCATGAACGACACCCTCGATCTCGCCCTCGACAAGCCGTCCCTGATGCTCGATGCAAACTGTATCGCCGGGGAATGGCAACCGGCACTGAGCGGCCAGCGATACCCGGTGGTGAACCCCGCCACTGGCGAAGCCTTTGCCACCGTCGCGGACAGCGGCGTCGACGATGCCGCGGCGGCACTGGATGCCGCGAGCGCCGCCTTTCCCGCCTGGCGCGACACCTCCGCCCGCGAGCGCGCGACCTTTCTCAAGGCCTGGCACCGCAAACTCCTCGACCACAGCGAAGATCTCGCGCGCCTCATGTCACGTGAGCAGGGCAAGCCACTGCCGGAGGCGCGCGGCGAGGTCGCCTATGGCGCGGCCTATGTGGAATGGTTTGCCGAAGAGGCGGTGCGCGCCTATGGCGATATTCTTCCCACCCTGCTGCCCGGTCGAAAGCAGATGGCCGTCAAGGAGCCGGTGGGCGTGGTCGCGGCCATCACGCCCTGGAATTTTCCGCTCGCGATGCTCGCCCGCAAGCTCGCACCCGCGCTGGCCGCAGGGTGCACGGTAGTCGCCAAGCCCGCCGAAGATACGCCGCTGACCGCTCTCGCCCTGGTGAAACTTGCCCAGGATGCCGGCATTCCCGCAGGGGTGCTCAACATTGTCACGGCGTCGCGCAGCAATACCGCACCGACCGTGGCGTACTGGCTCAAGGATGCGCGGGTTCGCAAGGTCAGCTTCACCGGCTCCACGGCGGTGGGAAAATATCTGGCCCGGGAATCTGCCGACACCTTGAAAAAGCTATCATTGGAACTTGGCGGAAACGCGCCCTTCATCGTCTTCGAGGACGCCGACCTGGATGCCGCCGTGGAAGGCTTGATCGCCGCCAAATTCCGCAACAGCGGCCAGACCTGCGTGTGCCCCAACAGGGTCTACGTGCACCAGGCCGTACACGACGATTTCGCGGTGCGCCTCGCGCTGCGCGTCGCCGCGCTCCGCGTTGGGCCGGCTACCCATGCCGCATCCGACCTGGGCCCGCTGATCAATGGCCGCGCCGTCGAGAAAGTGGAACGCCACGTGCGCGACGCCCTCGCCAAGGGCGGGCGCATCATGACCGGCGGCGAACCCTTGCGCGACAGCGTGGCGGATGGACCTTTCTATTACAGCCCAACGGTGATCGCCAACGCCAGCGCCGACATGGCGCTGCACGACGAGGAAACCTTCGGGCCGGTGGTACCGCTGTTCAGCTTCGCCAATGAACAGGAAGCCGTGGCACTGGCGAACGACACACCCTTCGGGCTCGCCGCCTACTTCTACACCCGGAACCTGCCCCGCAGCTGGCGCATCGCACGCCAGCTGGAAGCCGGCATCATCGGTATCAACGAAGGACGCATCTCCAGCGAAGCGGCACCCTTCGGCGGCATCAAGGAATCCGGCTACGGCCGCGAAGGCTCGCGCTACGGCCTCGACGATTACATGCAGATCAAGTATCTGTGTTTGGGGGGAATGGAATAGCAGGTAGCTGTAAGCCGTAAGCTTTAAGCAGGCATGCGGCTACACCGTACCCTGTTCGTGTGTAGGAGCCTGCCTGCAGGCGACACAACCATCGGGACGCACGGCATACAGGTCGCCTGCAGGCAGGCTCCACAATTGTCTGACAGAGCACGGCTCTTCCAGTGGCCTGCTTAAAGCTTACGGCTTACAGCTCGCCTCCCAAGACTGCAGTCCAAGCCCCAACCTTCGTAAAGGAGTCAACCATGCGCACCGTCAGCACCGCTTCCGCCCAGCTTGCGGAGACCGATTTCCTCACTCGCATCAGGGCGGGATCACACCAGTTTCTCGCCGACGAGCCCGAGGCCGTTGGCGGCAAGGATGCGGGCCCTTCCCCCGACGATTATCTACTCGCCGCGCTGGCTTCCTGCACGCTGATCACGCTGCGCATGTATGCACAGCGCAAGGGCTGGGCGCTGGGCACACTGGATGTGCAGGTGACGTTGAAGAAGGACGACGAAAAACGCTCCCATATCGAGCGCGAGTTATCCAGCAGCGCGGAGCTCTCTGATGAGCAGTGGCAAAAGCTCCTGGAGATCGCCGCGAAAACCCCGGTGACTCTCACGCTATCTCAGGGCGCCGCCATCACCACACAGCGCGGGGGCTGACCGAAACGGCGTTGCGGCTGGCGCAATCGAGGGGAAAGGTTACAATTCCGGCTCCACCAATACCGAGAAGAGTAACCCCATGAAAGCTGCCTATCTTGCTGTTTCTGCCCTGAGTCTCGTTCTGCTGAGCGCCTGTGCTCCCGAAGTGGGCAGTACGAAGTGGTGCGAAAAAATGAAGCAACTTCCCAAGGGGGAATGGTCCATGAACGACGCCCGCGATTTTGCCAGCCACTGCATATTTCCCCAGGAAAACGAAAAATAAATCCTCACGAAAACTCAATGGCGGTCCCGGCGCTGCTCTTCGCGAACCTCCCGGCGCTGGGTCCGCTTTTCCCTCAATCTTTCCCGCTGCAGTTGCAGTTGCCTGCGCGCCCGCCGCGACAGGTTGCGCGCGTGGATGAAACTCGGCACGTTGTACTGGATGCGGTTGAGCACGAACACGATCATCAACACCTCCAGCGCCACCAGCATGTGGAAGCAGATCACCAGGCGCAGCCACAGCGCGTCGCCCCACAAGGCCAGAATGTAATAGGCGGGCGCGATGAGCACGGCGGCGGCCTTTGCCGCCCAGGTATGGAAGCGCGGTAATACGCCGAACTTGAACAGGCTCGCCAGCATGGGCAGGCAGTAAAACCCGACACCCATCAGCAGAAACCACTTCTGCGCCGCAAAATGCTGGGGCCACAACAGCCACAGGCCGACGATCATGGTCACGTAGGTGAAAAGATCTCCCCAGCTATCGAGCTTGACACCCAACTCGCTGGTCTGGTGGAGAAGACGCGCCAGATAGCCATCCAGCGCATCCGAAGCAAGGCTGATTGCCAGCAGGGTCAGGAAAGTCGTTTCTTCACCCAGCGCCGCCAATACCACGAGCACAGGGGCGAGCACGATCCGCAGGGCACTGAGTGCATTGGGTATCGTCAGTGTTCTGGCTACCCGCAATTGTGCTCTCCAGCCGGTTCAAAGCGCGCGCTGGCGCACGATCTCGTAGAGACAGACTCCGGTGGCAACGGACACGTTGAGGCTGCTGACACTTCCCGCCATGGGAAGCTTGATCAGCAGATCACACTGCTCCCGCGTCAGCCTGCGCATGCCCTCGCCTTCCGCGCCCATCACCAGCGCGATGGCGCCGCGAAGATCCGCGCTGTAGATCTCGCCGCTGGCATCGCCATCCGTGCCCACTACCCAGACTCCCCGCTCCTGAATCTGGCGCAACAGGCGCGCCAGATTGGTCACCACCACGAAGGGTACGGTCTCGGCAGCGCCGCTGGCTACCTTGCGCACCGTCGCGGTGATGCCCACGGATCTGTCCTTGGGCGCAATGACCGCATCCACACCCGCGCCGTCCGCCGTGCGCAGACAGGCGCCGAGATTATGGGGATCGGTAATGCCATCCAGAACCAGCAGCAGTGGCGGGCGATCCAGGCCATCGAGCAGGCTGAACAAAAAATGCTCGTCACGCACCTCGCCCTGCGAACACAGCGCCACAACGCCCTGATGATTGCCCGGCGCGAGGGTTTCCAGTTCATCCCGCGATGCCTGCGCGACGGGAATTTCCAGGGTCTGCGCCAGCGCGCGAATCTTGGCGAGGCGCTGATCGTTGCGGCCCCGCTGCAGGCGCAGTTCCTTGACCCGGTCAGGCTCCGTCTTGAGCAGGGCAAGCACGGCGTGCAATCCGTATACCCATTCCTGTTGCTGGGACGGTGCCTTGGTTTTGGTCATCGGGAATCAGCGCCTCTTTCGCCGCGAGTCTTTTCGGGGCCCGGATTCTACTTTGCCCTTGCTCCCTTTGGTATTCTTGACAGCTTTTTTGGCGCGGGGCGAGCCATCGGCCTCGGCACCGCTGGCAATGGCGCGGATCGGATTGGCATCATCAGCGGAAGATTTTCGTGGCGAGCGCTTGCGGATTCTGCCAACCTGATGATCACCCGCAAGCGTCGGACTGGCCGTCCCCGATTTACCCTCGTGCCCCGGCTGCTCGACCAGGTCGAAATCCACCTTGCGCTCTTCGAGATCGACGCGGCTGACCCGCACGCGCAGCGTATCGCCGAGACGAAACACGCGTCTGGTACGCTCGCCCACCAGGCGGTGATGAGCGGGCTCATGGTAGTAGTAATCCTTGGGCAGACCGGTGATGTGAACCAGTCCTTCGACGAAAAGATCGGCAAGCTCCACGAAGAGACCAAAGCCCACCACCGCGGTTACCGTGCCGCGGTACTCTTCACCCACCTTGTCCAGCAGATACTCGCACTTGAGCCAGGTTTCCACATCGCGGGTGGCCTCGTCGGCACGCCGCTCCGTGAAAGAACTGTGCTCCCCTGCTGCGGCAATCGCGGCGCCGTCGTAGGGGTAGGATTCCTGAAAAGAGAGCGCTGGCGCACCGTCGACACGCAACAGGTGCGGAACCTTCCGGTTGCTGCGCAGCAGGGCGCGCACCGCGCGGTGTACGAGCAAGTCCGGATAGCGGCGGATGGGTGACGTGAAATGGGTGTAGGCGTCGTAGTTGAGGCCGAAGTGACCGTCGTTGTCGGCGGTATATTCGGCGCGGCTCATGGAGCGCAGCATCACCGACTGAATGACATGCGCATCCGGGCGCTCGGCGATGCGCGTCAATACCCGCTGGTAATCCATGGGCGTCGGCGCATCACCGCCCGCCAACGCCACCCCGATCTCGGCGAGGAATTCGCGCAGGTTGGCGAGCTTCTCTTCGCCAGGCCCCTCGTGTACCCGGTAGAGCGCCGGCAGGCGGCTTTTCTCCAGCAGGGTCGCGGCGCACACGTTGGCCGCCAGCATGCACTCCTCGATGAGCTTATGGGCGTCGGTGCGCACTTCGGGAATGATCTGTTCGATCTTGCGCTGCTCGTCGAACAGAATGCGGGTTTCACCCGTTTCAAAATCGATGGCACCGCGCTCATCGCGGCGCTGACGCAGCATCAGATACAACGCGTAAAGGCTGTCGATGCGCGAAACGATGGCGCGAAACTGCTGGCGCACCGCGCTGTCTGCGTCATCCTGCTGGGCGATCATGCCTGCAACCTGGGTATAGGTGAGCCGCGCGCGCGAATGCATCACCGCCTCGTAGAAACGGAAACGGCTCACCTCGCCGCTGCGGGTGACATTCATCTCGCACACCATGCACAGACGGTCCACCTCGGGTTTCAGCGAGCACAGGCCGTTGGACAGCTTCTCCGGCAGCATGGGCACCACCTCGCCGGGGAAATACACCGAGGTGCCGCGATTGCGCGCTTCCTGGTCCAGGGCGCTGCCCGGCCGGACATAGTGCGACACGTCGGCAATGGCCACGTAGAGGCGCCAGCCTCCACGCACCGTCTCGCAATAAACAGCGTCATCGAAATCCTTGGCATCCTCACCGTCGATGGTGACGAAATCCAGATCGCGCAGATCGATGCGATGGCGCTTGTCTTCTTCCCCGACCTCATCGCTGAGCGCCTCCAGTTCGGGAGTCACCGCCTCCGGCCATTCGTGGGGGATATTGTAATTGTGCAGACTGGTGATGATCTCCATGCCCGGCGCGCGGTGTTCGCCGAGCACCTGAATCACCCGGCCCGTCGGCAACAGATCGCGAGACGGCTGCCGGGTGATGGCCGCCAGCACCATCTGACCGCTCGCCGCGCCGCCGTCTTCCTCGCGGGGTACCATGATGTCCTGGCTCAGGCGCGGGTTGTCCGGGCGCACGAAACTCACGCCACCTTCGACGAAATAGCGGCCCACCACCTTGCTGGTGTTGTGGCTCAACACCTCGACGATGGAGCCCTCGGGGCGGCCGCGCCGATCCCAGCCCGAGATGCGCACCAGCACCTCGTCACCGTCGAACACCCTGCGCATCTGGCGGCTCGACAGGTAGATGTCCTGGCTTTCGCCGCAGGCCACGAAACCAAAGCCCTCGGGATGGCCGATGACCCGTCCCTTGCTGAGACTCATCTTGTCCAGGGTGCCAAAGCCGCCGCGCCGGTTGGATGCCAACTGGCCGTCCCGCACCATGGCGCCCATGCGGCGGCGCAAGGCTTCCAGGGCGTCCTCATCGTGCAGGTCGAGCGCCTCGGCCACCTCCTCGCGGGTCATGGGGCCGACGTGATTCTGGATGAGGGCAAGAATGACTTCCCGGCTGGGAATGGGGTTTTCGTACTTGGCCGCTTCGCGGGCGGCGTGGGGATCCTGGGGAATCTGCTTTTTCTTCAAGCTCTATGCTCTTCTGTTTCAGTTACCACGACAGGGTAGCAGAAAATTTTGCAAAGAGAATTGACAATTCCGTCAGCCATGTTAAAGTGCGCGCCTCTTCGGGAGAGAGACATATTCTTCCCCAAGAATTGCCCAGATGGCGGAACTGGTAGACGCGCTAGCTTCAGGTGCTAGTGACCTTACGGTCGTGGAGGTTCAAGTCCTCTTCTGGGCACCAAATTGAGTTCCAGAGACATCCACTAAAGTCTCTAAGTTATTGAAAAAGCCCGCGAAAGCGGGCTTTTTCGTTCCAGGAAGCTCTACTCTCGTCCATGGGGAGCCAGGTGCAAATGAGTACATTTTTGAGTACATTAAAGTTCGAGTTAGAAAAGTGTACTCACCATGGCCCTTACTACACGAGAAATCCAAGCAGCGAAGCGTGAATACTCCACCGGCTCAAGCCGGTAGCTTCAGGTTACGGCTGAAAGCCGGATCAATCGGCCATGCGGCCGATGGCTGTCGCTACACCACGTCAAAGTCATCATCCGGCTCCGGCGGCTTCTGATTCTTGATGTACTCTTTCCACACTTCGTCCGTCACGTTACCGCTACTCGCAATCCAGTAGCCCCGCCCCCATAGATGCTGACCCCAGTAACGTTTCCGTAACTTCCCGTACTCCGACAACAACTTATGGGAGCTCTTCCCTTTTAAGTACTGCACCGCTCGTGATACTGACAAGTTAGGCGGGATACCTATCAGCATATGGACATGGTCCCGATTGATCGACCCTGCATAGATATGCATTTCTTTACTGCGCGCTATCTCACGCAAAAGCTCTCGGCACCTATGACCTACGTCACCACCCAGCACCTGATAACGGTACTTCGTCGTCCACACAAGGTGGTACTTACAGTCCCAGACTGTATGGCTTTCGCTCTTGTAATGTTCCATCTCGATAGCATATACCAGCCACCCATCCGCCGCCTAAAGGCGGGGGGTTTACAGATCCCCTAACGGGGACTCTAAAGACAAGCCCTACGGCCTAGCCGATGGCGGCGGCCTAGTCCTGTGGGTAATCCCCAACGGACAGAAGTACTGGCACTTCCGCTATCGCATTAACGACAAACAGCTACGCATCTCTCTGGAGGTTTACCCTAGGATGCGCTGCAACACTAGCAAGTCCAGCCCTCACATCGCTCAGAACGACTGCGTCACGCGTGATATCACGCATCACGTCAAGTACAGTGCATGTATCAACACACAACACAGGTGCACCCAGTGCGGCCAAGCCTACGACATCTTCGGAACTGATACTCATAGGCGAGATTGGCCGTATTGTTCAAGCAGTCCGAGTGCAAATTCATAGTCAATCGCTAGTTCCCTAGCTGTATGTTCCGGCCACCCTTCAATTTCTATAAGCCATCGGGCTAAATGTTCAGAATCTGCCCTCTTTGGGGAGCGATACGCTTCGATCAGAAATGTAAACCAACGCGCTTGATCCATAGGGTGAGAAGCTCCCGTGGATTTGTTGGCCGACCTTGAAAAACGCCGCAATGCGATCGCTGGGCCTTCTGTCATCCAGTCTTCCAGTGTCTGCCTGGATGAGGTCAGCTCAATCTCGAATTCATTATTCTCTGCCGCAGGCTTCACTACCCGATCAACGAAGTCCATCAAAATAGTGTTGTATTTTGTGATACCAAGTTCGCTGACATTTTGTGGAACGATGTTCGCGACCCTATACCCACCCTTTTCTTGCCAAAGCACCAATCCAGAGTCGTCAATATCATCGAATGAAGCACGCACCAGAACAACAACATCCTCGTCTCCGGGGAAACCTCCTTTGATCATTTTTTCTCGCTCCACATCGTGACGCCAAGGATCTTGGGCCTGAGACAAAATGCAATTACGGATAGAAATTGAAGCAGAACACTCTTTCAAATGAAGTTCCTGAAAAACCTCAATGCCATTATCTTTCATGTTAAGCCCACGCTGGAGAGTGTAAGTTACGGCTAAAAGAAGAAGCTAACGCTTGCGGCGTGGAGGCGCCAGCAATTCTGACCGCCCAATGGTCACACCTGATTTCTCGGGCAGCTCTGGATTAGAAAACCCCGCAGCAGCGATGATGGTATCCAGTCCCTGGAACGATACCACCCGTTTAGGATCACGCAATGACGACACTCCCTCGTTCCAGGCATGCACCATCTGCTTGGCGACAGTGCGCCACAGCGGCTCGTTCTTCGCCGCTTCGATAACCTCCTCGCCAACCGCCACCGCCGATTCACACAGCGACTCCACCATCTCGGCGTAGTGTCGTGGCGTGATACCCAATCGCGTATTGAAGAATTTCTCCAGTGTTTTGCCAGCCGCCCAACTTTTGCGCCCGCCAATAGCCAGCCCCGGAGGATTGTTCGCATAGCGCGGATACGCCTGCGTCGTCACGATGTCATAAACTGGCGTATAGCCCACATCGGCAAGCGAGGTATAGTACAGCGCAATATTTTTTGCGTGGCAGTCTGCGTTGCGTACGACATAGTTGATCAACAGGTGCCAGCCAAATTGCTCCAACTGCGCGCGCACCTGTGCTGTCGGCAGATAGGCACGCGTGGCGTTCAGCACCTTCTCGGTAGTTGTCGCGTACTTCTCATGCGGCGGCAAACCCAGCAGGCCACAGGCATCTTCAAACCCATGAGAGGGAAAGCCCTGCTCATCGACATCGAAACGCTCGACTACCAGCACGCGGCCGTCATCGGACATCTGTGTCTTTGCAACAGGTACCACATCCAGCCGTGCCAGCACACGCATACTGTAGAACTCATTGAAGCCAAGATAGGGAGTGCTGTCATCCGATCCCTTGATGATGTGACGGCTGGTGCGCAGTGTAGGCTTGCCCAACGGACCAGCCACATCAGGCGAAGCATCCTGCGGCGCGATGAATTTGGGCACCATGCCGGAGATCGACGCACGTGCATAGCGGCGCACCAGTGCAGCAAAGTGTTCAGTGGTGTTTTCCCCCTTCAGCAGCCCCTCAATCTGCAACGGCTCCATGTCCATCCCCGGTTTGGCACCTTCGGGCGTGACCGTGACACGGCCGATGCCCATACCGCCAACCACCGCCAACAAAGACAGGTCTGTGCCGTCAAGCAGCGGGCCGAATTCCTCACGGATGATGCCCAACAGGTAACCTTCGGGTAGGTTCTGGCGAAAGAAGGGATGAAGATCGCGGGGCCATCGCCAAGGCTCTTCCCGCACCGGCATGGTCAAGCTGACAAAATCAGCCGGATCGGCACCTGGGAGGTACGTCAAGACATACTCATCGCGCTCACGATAAAGCTGGGCTGTCGTCTTGCCGCAAACCTGCACGTCGAGCTTCATCCGGCATCACCTCTGCGCTGTTCGGCCAGGATGTCCTCTACCGTACGCACATGGCCGAGCTTTACAAGCTTCAAGTCGTAACCAGCCGCTTCGAGCAGGCGAACCAAAGCAGACACGCTCATGTCACCCTTGGCCAGAGTCTCCATCCGAGCTACAGTCGTGCGTGCGACGCCAGCCCGCTGGGCGAGTTCGTCCTGGCTTAAACCGGCTTCCCGGCGAGCACTCTTGAGCATCTCGGCAACATCATAAAGAGTTGTCACTGCGGCCTCCAGGCATCAAAAAACATCAATCACATTAAAAATGTAGCCCGCAGAGCACAAAAAAGCAACCGATTACAGCTAGAACCAAGAGCTACCAATCCCCAGCGCCCTGTAGCCGCCTCACCCCAAAATTCCATCCCATACACGGATGAGCTCACGAAACCACCCGCCCAGCTAAACTCCATCAATCCGGTCCACTCAGATTCCTATTGTTTGCGGCAGCAACAGGCCTATACACGGAGTATTTCGCCATTCCTCTGAATCGTGGATTGGCAAATGTTGATATCACTCAACCCACCCGCCGACGGGTATCTCGCGCTGGGCCCTTTCCTAGCAATACTTTTTGTCTGTGCGTTTTTTGTTAATCAGGCCTTTGCCAATGATGAAACGCCCGAGCGCACCCGTCTCGCGGCCACACTACGCCAACTCGATACCATTGAGCGGCTGATTACGGAGGAAGCTGTACAACCTCACCATGAATTTTCCCGCTACTACTTCGACTATACCCGCTTGGCCGCCGACCTCGATCGTATACGCACTGGCATTCACGACTACCTGAGCCCTTCGCGCGCCCAGCCGCGCGATCCAGCTGTGCTGTTCGGCGACTACCGTCAGCCTACCGAGCCCTCCACACCTGAACCGGAGGCCACCCCATGACCGCCGATTAAATCAGCGCCTTCCAAGCCAACAGCGGATTTACACCTTCCGCTGTGTCGGTCGTGCTGATCGGCGCTGTGTTCGCTGTACTGCTCATCTGGGGTGCTTGGACCATGTGCACTGCCTACGTCGGGTGGGCCGAGCGGCAGACTTCCCAACGTCAGCTCCTCGGTGTCATTGTGCAACTTGTCGCCTTGTACCTGGTGCTGACTTTTTCCTACTCTCGTAAGAGGCCACTATCATGAATCCCGTTTCCCGTATTTTCCGCTCTCGCCCCGTCGCCCACCTGGCCGCGCTGCCCATGCTTGCCATACTGACACCGCTTGCCTGGGCACAAGGTCTACCCACCCTGGAAGATCCTTCACGCGGTCAAGGTAGCGGCGTCATGGATACGCTGCGTAACTACGGTTATGACATCGTCATGCTGATCGCCCTGCTGGTTGTGGCATCGATGTTCGTAGGCATCTGCTACCACGCCTACGCCCGCTATGCCGAAATCCATACCGGTCGCACGACCTGGGGGCAATTCGGCCTGACGGTCGCCGTGGGCGCGATCCTGCTGGTTGTCGGCATCTGGCTGCTGACCGAAGCCACCGGCATCCTCTGAGGGCATTGACATAGCTGACCAGCATATCCGGCTGGACGGGACAGTGACGTTTCTGCCGCACCGGCTCAATCGCTATCCCGTGGTCGTGCGCGGGCTGACCGCGGATGAACTGTGGGCCTGCGCCAGCCTGTCGGCTACGGCAGGGCTGGCTGTCGGGGTTCCACTGGCGTTCACACTGTCCACGCTCGCCATTGCACCGACGATCATCGTGCTGGCAATTGCGGTCGGTGTGTTCTCTGGCGGTGGCGCCCTGCGCCGCCTGAAGCGCGGCCGACCCGAAACCTGGTTGTACCGGCAGATCCAGTGGCGGCTGGCCATCCGTCAGCCCCTTCTCTCGCCTTTCATCGGCGGTCATGCGCTGGTGACCCGTTCAGGCTACTGGATCACACACAGGGGTTTGTCATGAGCCGGTTCAGGAACGAGGTCACACACTCAAAACGCTGCGCCTGGGCGCTGGCGTCCTGTTTGTACTGGCGCTGGTGATGGGGCTCGGCTGGTGGAATTCACCGCGCGATCTGACGATCCACGTCCCCGCGGATCTGCGCTCGGGCAGTACGCGCCCATGGTGGGACGTGCCGCCGGAGAGCGTATACGCCTTTACGTTTTACGTCTGGCAGCAGCTCCAACGCTGGCTATCCAATGGCGACGAGGACTATCCCCGCAACCTGCACATGTTGTCCGCTTATTTCACGCCCGCGTGCCAGGCATTCCTGCAACAGGATTACGAACACCGCCGCAACGCCGGTGAGCTGCGACGGCGTGTCCGTGGAATCTACGAAATTCCCGGTCGCGGCTACGGCGACAATCCAACATCGCGTGTCCGAACCCTCTCCAATCGCGATTGGGTAGTGGTGCTGGATGTCACCGCTGACGAGTATTACGCCTCCGAGCAGGTCAAAGCGCGCGTTCGTGCGCTATCCGCTGAAAGTGGTGCGTACAGACGGCGACCCCGCACGCAACCCGTTCGGCCTAGTCATTGACGGCAACAAAAGCGCCCCTCAGCGTATCGCCGCGCCAGCGGACATACCTCAAGCAGACAGCCGTGGGCGCTTCTGTACCGTTCCAGTAGGTGACGGTTTTCTTGAATACGCCTTAAAGGACATTCGTGCCCAAAGTCAGCTACTTGGAGAACACCAGCGTTACTACTGCCCCCGCCCGATTCTCCAAGTCGCTGAAACTCTTTATAGTGAAGCTATCGGTTTGCTACGTGGAGACTTGCCACCATCCTGACGGACTTTCTTGCAGGCTTCCTTATCGATGCACACGAACCCAAAAGGTTCGTCATGATCGTGAGTCAGGAGAATGACATTCAGCTTGATTTTGCAGAGTACACAAGCGCTAAAACTTACCATGACGACTACCTAAAATGGAAAATTAAGAGCCATGATTACCCGTGTATAAGTCTTTTTCAGAATTTTTTTCATTACCCCTGCATACAGAAAATTTTCGTCACTCTGTAAGACTGGCAAGAATATCTAACCACGTTGACACTGGGGTTCGAGCCAACAACGTCAACAGGTGGAAGAATAGCGATGGCAACAATCTCAATCGCATCCGTTTTGGTAAGAGTGATTAGGTATATCATGAGTATCTTCAGTTCACCCTGTAGGAAGCGGTCAGCCATGAGCGATACGCCCAGCAACATAGTGCAGTTCAATACTCTTGTGTTGGCTCTTCTCACCCATCTGTACAAAAAGTTCCCCACACCTACTGGTTTAGATGGCTGGGAGAGTAGTGAGATTGCAATGGGTATTCTCAGCGATGATGCCAGTGGCGAGGATGCGTGGAACTCCATTACGATGATTGAGGACGTCGTCACTTTTCTTGCGGAAGAGGGATTCTTACGGTATGAGCTTACGCCACAGCAAGTAGTCGGGCAAAAAGGGCCATTCTACAATGTGCGACTGACCCTAAAAGGCTTCTCAATCCTTGGAAGTACACCCGGCTCAATGCTGGGGAAAAGGAAGTCACTATTCGACCGCGCTAGGGAATCTTTGGGAAAAATGACCACAGCCGCTGGGCAGGAACTGGGAAGGCAGACCATCGGGGAAATTTTCAGGATGATGACGGAATAATCGCTCTTACGCCAACAATTAGCAACAAGGTTATTATCCTTCTCGCCGCAGCCCTGCTGTCTGCCTGTTCATCACCTGTTGTCATCGGTGCGAAGTACAAGCAAGAAGTTGCGGGGTGTCAGATCAAGGTTATTGACAGTCGTGTGGATACTGATTTTGTTAATCGCGCGTATGGTGCCCCTTATGCTATCGAGCCCGACTTCGACATCGCCCAGGCGTTGAGCAACAGTTTGTGTCAACGCATCGGCAAGCCGATAACCGTCTATCTGACGGGCGCAAAGTGCGACCACAGAGCGACCAAGGGCGCTCTGGCAATACTGCGCGCCAACATAGACGGACGCGCAGAGCCTATCGTCGTTCGCAGCGGCAGAAGTCGAGAGCCAACAGGAAAGGCATGTGCCATTGGTCTCAATCATGCAATTGAATCGATGACCACTCAGATTCAGACGCTATTGAATCATTCTTCCAATTATGAACAGTGAAGTTGCCGGTATCGAGACGATGCTGAGCAACCTATTGACTCTCATGTATGATTCCTACCAGTAACACCCCTCTCACCTTTATCAACTCCAACAGAGTGCAGAATGAAAGAACTTACATTTGAGAAAGCAGCAACAATCCTGTCAGCGATGACGATCACCAAGTACATCGACCACGGTACGGTTGATTACCACCAGGGCAATCACCCCCTGTTGGGAGCCATCACCCTGATCATCAACAGCATGGATGGTCGCGGTGTGTTGATCTGCATCAAGTAGCACCCATTCGCCGATCCCGGCACCCCGCGCCCAACCCACCACAGCGCACCAGAAACACCCCCGCCACAAAGATACTCACCAGAGACTAATCCAGTCCCGGATTGGCCCGGTTCTTACATTTCGGCATGATCACACCAAGGCCAAAACGGCTGATTGTTTTTTAACCAACAACAGTGCCAGGATGCGTACTTTTTGCCGCCAAGGAGCAAACGAGGATCGCCAGAACGTCGTATAAACCCCTAGAGCCGCCCGTTAGCTATTTTGAGTGAGTTTCTATCGTTTCCTCTTCCGGGAACCACCGAACATCTACCCCCCCCTCAGAAACGCTTACAGCGCCCTTTTGAGGGGGTTTTTTGTTACAGACGTACTCCACCACAGATAATCAGCGGCAGGTTCGTACCAAAGGTTAGTACCAGGGTTCGTACCATGGCACCGACTTACACCCAAAAAGACCGCCATGGGGGGTGGCACTTTTGCCGCAAAGTCCCCACTCCCCTTCAATCTCTGCTTGGTAGAGTTCACGTCCGAAAAAGCCTTCACACCCAGCACCGGCCAACAGCCATACATGAGGGCGCGAAGGATCACGGCAGAACTTGATATCTGCCCCCCGCCCCCACTCCGACACCTCCGCCCTAAGCTGAACTCCGACAGAATTCAGCTCTTCCTGTGCTTCGGCTTAAAGCTTACAGCTCACGCCCCCTCAACTTCCGTCTAAATTTCCAGCCCTGTATGTTTGTCGCAAAAGAGAAACATATAACTACATGTTTTTCAGGCATTTATTTAAAGTCATTGCGGATTGGTTGCAAAAAAGCAACATCTGCCAGGGTTTTTAACATCTAACTCCATGTTTTAACGGTATTTAATTGGTTGGCACAATATCTGCTACCACTCTGATCAAGAAATGAAACCGATCAGTGGCCGCCAATGAAAACTTTCTCTGCAATTATCTGCTCTCTTTTTATCGCGCCCTTTACGGCAGCGGATACGTCTACTCGTCCGGACAGTGAAACGGGCGAGCACTACAAAAAAATCTTCCAACAACCCGATAGCGATGGCGACGCGAAACTTTCACAGGAAGAAGCCGGCGCCCAGCGTGCCGAGGACCAAGGTCAGTAAGCATCGCGCAGCCTAAAAGTTCACCCTCAGGTACAAAGGAGCTACACCATGAAAAAGAGCCTTCCATTCGTTCTCGCCATCAGTCTCACCGGCTTTGCGACAGCGTCCATGGCGCAAGACATGAACAATGCCGAAAGTCAGGACGAACGTTACAAACGCATGTTCAATCAGCTGGACACTGACGGCAGCGGCACAATCGACAAAGCCGAGGCAGAGCCTGCCGGTCTGTCAGCGGAAGACTTCGACCACCTCGACAGGAATGCCGATGGCGAGCTGGATATCGACGAATTCCTGCAGGTCGTGCCCAGCGACCCTCAGTGACATGCAAAAAAACCCAAGCACTTGCAGGTCAACAGCCTGCAAGTGCAAATCCAGGGAAAATTACCGAAGCTCAAGGAGTAACCCATGAAAAAGCTATTCATCACCGGATTATCGATGGCAGTGCTATGTCCCGCATTTGCACTCGCTCAAGACAGGGCTCAGAGCACTCAGCAGGAACATCACAACGGCGTCTATCTCGGCGCCAATTACGGCCTTTACAAGGCGCGCGGCGGCAATTTCAAGGACAACGACCGCGAACTGTATGAGGGTATCGTCGGCTGGCAGCTCAACCAGTATGTCAGCATCGAAGCCAATTACATCGACTTTGGCAAATACGGCAACGACGTCGCGCGGGCAGATATCGACGGTTACGGTATTGCTCTGACCGGAAAAATCCCCCTCAGCGACACCTTTGCTCTCTACGCAAAGGGCGGGCGCCTGTGGTGGGACGGTTCGGTCGCCTCACTTGGTGAACGTCATGATCAGAACGATGAGACCTGGGTTTACGGTGTCGGCGCTCTCTTGACGGTCAACGATTGGGTTGGCATTACCGCCGAATACAAACGCTACGACATGGAGTACGACCGCAGCATGTATCTCGTGCCCCCCAACAGTTCCAGCACCGACATCGACAGCATCACCGTCGGTGCGCGCATAACCTTCTAGTCGGCAGGATGCCACCCGCGGACGTGCACCTGGCAGCCGCGGCTGAACGAAGATCGTAGCTCCCACCGGCAGCGATTCGCCGCTGGCGGTCCGGTGAGCAAAACACAAAAGACTTTCAAGGAGTCAACAATGACAAATCAAAACGCAACCAAGCCATTAACCATTGCTGCCCTCGTATGCATGATGGCTGTCGGCGGCCTCACCGGCTGTGAGAAAAAAGGACCAGCGGAGCGCGCGGGCGAAGCCATCGACGACGCCGCCAGAAGCACGCAGGAGCATATGGAAGAAGCCGGCGACAACATCCGCGATTGTGTCAACGATCCGGATGGCTGCTGAATCCAAGACGCTGGGGTATTACATAGATAGGTAATTTAGCTGTAAGCGTGTAGGGGCAATTCATGAAACCGGCTTTACCGGTTCGTGCAATTGCCCCTACAGTAAGTCAGGCAGGGCTGTTACCCCTCAGCACCCAAGGATGAGCAGAATGACAAGACGCACCAATTATGCGGCAATCGCCATTGTTGTGATTATTTTCGCAGCTATTGGGCTGCGTCTTGCCCTTCCCTCTTTAGTCAAGAATTACCTCAATGAAACGCTTGCCGACATGGGCGACTATCAGGGCCATATTGCCGATGTGGACATCGCATTGTGGCGCGGCGCCTATGTTCTTCGCGACATGGAAGTGATCAAGATCAACAATGCTGTGCCGGTGCCGTTTTTTGAAGCCGACAATATCGATCTTTCCATCAGCTGGCACGCACTGTTTCGCGGCGCCGTCGTCGCGGAAGTGGATTTTGTCGATGCACAGTTGCATTTCGTCGATGGCGACGAGGAGGAATCCCAGTCAGGTGCCGGCACCGACTGGCGCGCCGCCCTGCAGCAATTGGTTCCGATTCGAATCGACAGGCTCGATATTCATAACGGCATCTTGCATTTCCACAACTTCGGCTCCGACCCCGAGGTACACCTGATATTGACCGAGCTGGAAGGCGGCTTCACCAATATCAGCAATGCGGACCGCAGTGACACCGCCGTTCACGCGGGTTTCCATCTCGAAGGGATGATGCTCGAAACAGCCCATGCAATCCTGGAAGGCAATCTCGATCCTCTCGGCAATTTTCATGATTTTGTCATCAATCTGAAAATTACCGATATCGAGCTTCATCGCATCAACGACCTCACCAGCGCCTACGGCAATTTTGATTTCGAGGATGGGCGTGGGGATTTCATCATGGAGCTCGAAGCGAAAGACGCACAATTGACGGGCTATGCCAAACCGCTTCTCGACAATGTCGTCGTTCTCGATCTGGAAAAAGATTTCAAAAAAGGGGTTCTGAGCGGCGCCTGGGAAGCACTGGTCGGGGGTTTGGGAAGGATTTTTCGCAATCAGCCCAAGGAGCGCATAGCATCGCAAATCGAAATTCGCGGCAGCCTCGAGCAGCAGGACATCAGTGCCTGGCAGGCTTTTACCTCCATTTTGCGCAACGCATTCGTGGAGGCCTACGAAGCGCGTTTTGGTCGCGAGTAATGGTCTCGTTTCCTTTCTGGGGTCGCTTTCCCTGCCCCGCAAATCCATGATGAACTTTCAAGATAGAAATTGCCCCCTATACCATTCTGATTGCCGCAGCAAGAATGACCAATAACGTCGAGACACATATACAAACCGAAAATTTGGGCTACAGCCCGCTTTTTCTACAGCATGATCGGGGCAATTGCACGAACCGGGAAAGCCGGTTTCATGAATTGCCCCTACAGTACGCAGCGAGAATCAACAGGCACGCGTGTAACCGTGTAGAAGCCTGTCTGCAGGCAACCTTTGTGTACTTCGATGGTCGTGTCGCCTGCAGGCAGGCTCCTACAGCTTTCCCCCTAAAACCGCTCCGCAGAAAATGGCGCCATATCGACTGCTGGCGTTTCTCCATCCATCATTTGCGCCAGCAGTTCGCCGCTCGCTGGGCCCAAGGTGAAGCCCTGGTGACCGTGCCCAAACGCAAGCCACAGACCCTGTCTGCCCGGCGCCGGTCCGATCACCGGCTTCATGTCCGGCAGGCAGGGGCGCGCGCCCTTCCAGGGTTGCGCATCGCGGCGCTCGCCGAGGGGAAAGAGTTCCCGCGCCGCGCGTTCGGCGGCGGCAAGTTGCCTGTATTGCGGGGGCGAATCCAGGTCGGCCAGTTCCGCGCCCGTCGTCAGGCGAATTCCGGCGCGCATCGGCTCGAGCAGAAAACCTCGCTCGGCATCCATCACCCAGTGGTTGAGACTGGCGCCAGCCTGCGCCGAATAATGCATGTGATAACCACGCTTGACGAACAGCGGCACGTCGATACCCAGCGCAGACAGAAAATCGGCTGACCAGGGTCCCAGGGCAACGACCACCTGATCCGCCATCAAGGTGCCGGTACTCGTCGTCACGCGCCAGCGAGCCTGCTGTGGCGCGATCTTTTCCACATTGGCCTCGATCAGTTGTCCGCCCCGCGCCTCGAAACTTGTAGCATAGGCCTGCACCAGGGCGCCGGGATCGGTCACCATCCAGGGTTGCGTCCAATGAACGGCCCCCACCAGCCCCGCCGCCAGATGTGGCTCTTTGCTGTACAACGCATCGGCATCGAGTGCTTCAAATTCCACGCCGAAGCGCTCGCGATCCTCGCGGGCGCGGGCAAGGCGTTCAGCCAACGCTTGCTGCGTTCGGTACAACTCCAGCCAACCCCCTTTGCGGATCAGTTCCTCGGCACCTGCAGCCGCGATCATCGGCGCATGGGCGTCCAGAGAACGCATGATCAGCGATGCCCACTCCTCCACGATGCGCTCGTAGCGCTCCCCGGCAGAGTTGCGCCAATACTGAAACAGGGGGCGCACAGCGCGCACCATGTCTGCGGGCCGATAGCGAATGTCCACTTCGCGATTGGGCAGCACACGCAACAGCGTGCCGATGTCGTGCGGAAAGGCATTGGGCCGCACCGCTTCGCGCTGAATGATTCCGGCATTGCCGAAAGACGTTTCACAACCGGGGCCGCGGCGATCCACCAACGTCACAAGGTGACCGCGCCGCACCAGATGCCAGGCGACGGACACTCCGACCATGCCTGCGCCAAGAACGAGGATGTCTCGCGACATGGATTTCTCCTACTCCGTAGCAGTGGATGATTGCAGGGCGATTGCGGCCACAGTCTCGTCGCCACGCTGCGCCCACCGCGATGCAGCCTATCGCAAAATCAAAACCGGCACGCTGCTCATGGCAAGCATTTTGGTGGTATTGCTTCCCACGATGAACTCGCGAATCCGCGAGTGCCCATAGGCGCCCATCACGATCAGCTCGATCTGGAAGCGCTCGCGAAAATCCATCAGGCAATCGATGACATTGCCCTGCAGCAAATGAGGCTCCACCTGGTGCCCTTTATCGGACAAAAATGCTTGTCTTTGTTCGAGACGCTGGCGGTTTTCGGTATTTTCGTTGCCAACCATCACCAGATACCCTGGAATACCCGCCAACAGCGGACTATTGGCTATCCGCTCGAGCGCATCATCCGCGGTTTTGCTGCCATCATAGGCCAGCATGTAGCTACCCGGCACCGAGAATTTTCCGGTGGCCATCAGTATCGGCGTGTGCAGCGCACGCACCATATTTTCGACATGCGAGCCGATGGCCGGCGTCTGCAGCGCGTGTCCCTCGCCCTGGCGACCGATCACAAACAGGCGCGTTTTATCTTCGTAGGCCGACACCGCCTCCAGCAAACCGCCGTGGCGCTGCTCGCTATCCACGATACTGGCGCCGGCAGCTTGCGCTCTTCTCCGGGCGCTTTCGAGAAGGCGTGCGCCATGTTCGAGCGCCAGTTTGTTGCGCCTTTCATCCAGCAGCATGAGCTCGTCGAGCAAATATTCCCGACTGGCCAGGCCGAGAGCTCCCGACAGATCTTCTCTGGCCACGGAATGGGATTCTTCCAGCACATGCAAAAACGTCAGCGGTGCGGCGAGTGTTTTGCTTGCCCAGGTGGCGGTATCACACACCGCGCCCGAAATTGCCGAGCCATCGATGCAAGCGGTAATCTGGTGTTTTGTCATGGTTATATTTCCTGCGTCATGGGCCAGCCATCAGCTTTTCGAGCTCTTCCGGCTTGTCGTGAACGCCAAATCTGTCGACGACGGTACGAGTTGCCGCATTCATACCAATGATACTCACATCGGTACCGCCGCGGCGGAACTTGATCACTACCTTGTCGGGGGCCGCGACCGAGGTGATATCCCGGAAATGAGCCTGGTACAGATCGATGGTAACCCGGTCGACGGCTTCGTTGAAATCGAACGACTCCATAAAACTGTCGACGAGTGAGCGTCGACAAGCGCTTGCGGCCAGCCCGCAGGTTCAAAGGGACACAACGGATGGGCCTGGCGCCGACAACAGGCGCTTTGCCGAGAGGAAATGGCGGCCAAGGGGCTCACGGATGCCTCGACAATTTTTCGTAGGGGCGATTCATGAATCGCCCCTACGCACGGACCAGCACCAAGCGTGGTGTTACCCTAATGCACCGATGCGAGCTCGCCAACACCGCCGCCAATGCAAAGCTCGCCACACTTTACAGGAAAAAGCACAAATCCTGCAACAAACCTGGAAATGGAGAGCATTTTTGACCCTAAATTTATCGTTTAGAGCAATCTTCAGCCCCATAAGTTTAAATTTGCAGAATTTTTGGATCTGCCGAAAAAAACTAAGGTTTTTCCCAGAAAAATACTTGTATAAGTTACCAAAATTGCGCAAAGGGACTAAAATTCCCTCCTGAGTAGATATCGTAAATTTTTTATCAGAGGGAGTAGTGCATTATGGAGTTTGGAATTTACGATATTTTTATCTCTCTCGGCACCTGTCTTCTTCTGATCGCACTCCTTGCCCCGGTTGCCGTTCGTGCCGGGCTCGAAGATAAGCCAAATGAACGTAAGCATCATAATGGCCATATCCCGCTGATCGGCGGTATTGCCATTTTTCTAACCATTCTTGCCGTTCTTTTTTTGCAACCCGACTACAACCTGAACGCAGAGATCATTAGCTATCTCGCTGCTGCAGGCCTTCTGGTAGCCGTTGGCGCGGTCGATGATCGTTATCATTTGAACGTCAAACTGCGCATGCTGATTGAAGCCATTGCCGCAAGCATCATGGTATTCGGCGCTGATCAGTGGGTAGGTAATTTAGGCAACCTGCTGAGTGTAGGCGAGCTCCACATGCCGTTCTGGGTCGCCTATCCTTTCACTCTTGTGGCCGTTTTCGGCATCATCAATGCCTTCAATATGATCGATGGCATCGATGGTCTATCCGGCAGTCTGGCCCTTGTCACCATCACTGCCATACTGGTTTTTACCAACGTATCTCCTCTCGTCAATCTTCTGGCGCCCATTATTCTGGGTGGCCTGATTGCATTCCTGCTGTGCAATCTGCAATTACTGCGCTTCATGCCCAAGATTTTTCTTGGCGATGCCGGTAGTAAACTGATTGGACTGACCATTGTGTGGTTCGTAATATCGATCACCACTGGCGACAGCCGCAACAATCTCAACAGCATAGCGCCCGTCACCGCCCTGTATCTGGTGGGTCTGCCTTTGTTTGACATGGTGGCCACCACCCTCAACCGCCGTCGCCGCGGGGTCTCACCTTTTGAGCCTGATCGCAGCCATATTCACCATATCCTGTTGGATAGCGGGTTTGGAGCAAGAGCGGCCTTGCTCGTTATTCTTGCCCTGAGTGTACTCCTCGCACTGCTGGGAATACTGCTGAATAAGAGCGGCGTGCCGGAAGTCATACAGTTTGCTGCTTTTTTTGCGCTGTACTTGGCTTACTCCGCACTCACCAGGCGGGCATTGAAGATCGAGCAAGCGTCAACTACGGAACAATATCAATAACTCCGTGATGCCTGGGTGGTGGGTCGCTTGCGGGCAAGCTCCTACAGGGCACATTCCTTCCATGCTTCGGCGAGCTCGATATCCAATGCGCCGCAAATATCATCCAGGCGGTGGAGCGTCTTCGCCAAAGCCAGCACTTCCCTGCCAACCCGGCGATTTTGCTTCAACGTCCTTTCCGCGGCATCCAATACCAAGATGCGCTGCGCAGAGTCCAGTTCCAACCAGGCGATGAGCCCAATCTCTACCACTGCCTTGTTCACAGCGATCCGCCACGGACCAAGCTCCACAGCTTGGCGCAGCGCATGCTCGAACTCATCGTCGATCTGAAGTAATCGCAGCTTGGTATAAGCAAGACGTGCCCAGGTATAGGGCCACAGAGGTCGTAATTCGAGAGCCTGACGATAAGCATCACGCGCCGCAAGCCGGGAATCTACCGCAGCCTCATTGCCAAATGGCAGATGAATGTGGCGCCACTCATGGATGCGCCCCAAGCGCTCGTAATGCACTGCCATTGCCACCGGCGCAACCGCGATCGCCCTTTTGGCAGCCGCCTCGGCCACGGACCAGGCCTGCTCCGACGCTACGGCCTGTCTCTCCGTCCAATCGTCAATAAACTGTGATGCCTGCCAGGCTGCAATATCGGCCACCAAAAAACGCATGCCGACAGAACAACACAGCAAGCCTGCGGCAAACAGCACAAAATTTGGCAGGCGAACGAAAGTCATTCAGAAGTTACAGGTCGCCAACGTCGTCAACCATTATTTGCAGGCGCCCGTCCAGCACCCTTAGCTATATCCATAATAATCGTAATAGCCTTCGTAGCTTTCGCCGTAGCGCTGCGCTTTTTTCACATCCACCTGGTTGAGCACAACGCCGAGAATCGCCGCATTTTTCTGCAGCAGTTGACCAATACCACGCTGCGCCACCGGAACGGAGGTAGCATTTGACTTGACCACATAGATAACGGAATCCACCAGCGCCGAGAGAATGATCGGGTCACTCACCGCCATGCTGGGAGGCGAATCCACCACCACATAATCGTAGCGCTCACGCAGCTCGTCCAACAGTTTTGCCAGCCGCGGCGACATCAGCAACTCTTGCGGGTTGGGCGGCACCGCGCCAGCCGGCAGCAAATCCATTTCATCGCTACTATGGATGCACTCATCCAGCGTAGCCGTACCGGCGAGATAATTGGCCAAGCCAGCCGTTCCCACCGGCAGGGAGAAACTTTTGTGCAGCGTCGGGCGACGCAAATCCGCATCGATCAGCAATATCTTGCCAAACTGCACCAAGGAGGCAGCCAAATTACTGGCAACAGTCGATTTTCCCTCACCGGGAACCGACGATGTCAACAACAATACCTTGCGCGGATGTTCCAGCGCAGACAGCACAATCGAGGTCCGCAGGGTACGAATGGTTTCCGAAAACGACTTGTCCTCTCCGTCATACAGCCGCGCCACATTTTTTGTACCCTTCTTGACCAACGGCACCATACCCAACATGGGTTGATTGAGGCCAGTCTCAATGTCGCGAATGCTTCTGAAACTGTTGCTGAGCCTGTTCAGCAACAATGTCATACCCGCCGCGCTGATAAATGCCAGCAAACCAGCAATGACGACAATCAATGCTTTGCGCGGCTTGACCGGGGCCTTGGGTTCGATGGCCTTGCCGATCACGCGAGCGTTGATGGCCTCGAAATCCTGTGTGGAAGAAATTTCGTTGAGCCGCGTCATGAAGGTGTCGTAAAGCTGCTGGTTGGTCTCTACTTCCCGCTCCAGCTTGCGCAGCTCGAACTCCTTGCCGGAGATCTGCTGAATGACATCGCGATTTTCATCGAAAGAACCCTGCAGGCTGCGTTCGTTGGCAACACTCAGCTGGTATTGTTGCTCGATGCTGGCCACCACCTGTTCTACCTGGGTTTGAAGGTCGACACTCGCCGAACGCAGCTCGGTTTGCGCCGCCATCATTTCGGGATGCAATGGCCCGTAAACTTCCGAGAGTTCGTCCACCTTGGCCTGCGCCTGCGCCTGCTTGGTGCGGAACTGCTGAACCATGGGGTTACTCAGCACCGCGGGCACTTCCGCCTGCTTCTGCCAGCCACTGTTCCTGAGGGCCGCCACCTGACGATACAGACTTTCCGCCTCGGCGCGCGTTCGTCGCGCGTCCACCAGACGGGTACTCATTTCCGACAACTCATCAGCGGATATCGTCACCACACCCTGGATATCCACCAGGTTTTCCCGCTCGCGAAACGCCTGAAGATTCTGCTCCGACACCTGCAGTTTTTCCCGCTGCTCATCCAACTGGCTGTTCATCCAGGTGGTTACGGTCATGCTTGTGGCCAGGCGCGCTTCCAGTTGGCTGGTGATATAAGCATTGGCCAATTCGTTGGCGGCGTCGGCGGCAAGCTTGGAATCCGCCATCTCCATATTGATCTTCACAAGCGACGTATTGGTGACAGGCGTGATTTCGGTACGCGCCATCAACGCACCTACCACACCATCGAAAATCGCCTCTTCCGACGGCGCGGGAGGATCGACATCTCCTGGCAGAGCCATGGCTACCAAGTTGCGCAGATCGAATTTCGAGGGCTCCCGCTGGCGCGGATCGAACTCGGGATGTTCAGTGAGATTGAGATTTTTCACCACGCGCTCTGCCAGCTCCCGCTCCTTGAGAAGCTCGAACTGAGTACGCAGATACTCCGTGCCGGCACCGGGAAGACCACTCAACAATTCCAGATCCGAGGTGCGACTCGCACCTGGATCGATCATCAACGAGGTAGTGGCGCGGTAGATTGGCGTCATGTTCATGGCCACCAGGGCCGCCAACATCATCACCACGACAACCAGAGATAAAATGCCCCATTTGCGGTGCCAAATGGGCAGCACCAATTGCAGGAGATCGATTTCGTCGTCGTCCTCACGTTGATCCAGAGCGAGGAATTCCTGCTTGAGATTTTTGAGCTGCATCAAAACAGTCCCTGTCCAATATCGATGATGTCACCAGGTTTGATCGCCGCATCCATTGAAGCCTTTTCTGGCTTTTGGTCAGGATCCCCTTCGTGGATTACCGTAATTCGCCGAGATGAGGCCAGAGGAGTCAAGCCTCCGGCCAGAGTAATGGCCTTGCGCAAGGTCAGGCCTGGCTGGTAGGGATAACTGCCGGGTTTTTTGACTTCGCCTTTGACAAAGAAGGGACGATATTCAATCAAGGTAACGGACACTTGTGGCGAGACGAAGTAGCCTCCCTTGAGAGCATCGGTCAGCGCAACCGCGAGCGCGGTCGTGGTTTTCCCGGCAGCCCGAACCTCACCCAGGAAAGGAAAGGAAAAAGTGCCGGCATCGGTCAGGCGCAAACTTTCAAAACTCAGGTCGCCGGCACCATAGACGCGAATTGAAATCACATCACCCGCACCGAGTTTGTAAGTGCTGGCCTCCAGAGCCATGATTTCTTCCGCAGGGATCTCGGCAACAGAGTTTTCGGACGAATCAGCGAAAGCCGTAAAACTCAACAACAAAAAATGTCCGATGTCAAGCCCTTCGTGCAAATCACGCGGGGCTTGAAAGCATATACGGGGCAATAGGTTAGCTCTGTTTCGTGCCGCTAGCAGGGAATGCTGCGTTGTGGGCTGGGAGCCACATAAGAGCCCGGGGAAAGCAAGCAGGGGCGCGCTGTGGCGGTGAGGATTGCCAAGGAATTTCGGGCTTGCTTAGCCAGCATAGCCCATCCATTCGCATGCTGTCAGCAGATATAAAAACCAAGTGTCTCATCAGCCCTTCACCGGACAAAGCATGAGGGTAGGTGTTATTTAGCCGTGCTTGAAATGTAGCGTTCTAGTGTGGGGGTCAGCTTTGAACGCAAAATCGTTTCCGTCCATGAAGCTCATTTGATCGTTGGTTACGCGCTCGCCATTTAGCATGAACGTCCAGTAGTAGAGATCATAAAGATCAAGGTACGATCCCGTTTCCGACTCAGTGCTTTGCAGCACAACTGCCCCTGATTTAGCATCCAGGTAGCGCATTTCTACTGTGTTCTCCTGTATCAGAGTCGCTTCAATGGTCATGGCCTCAGTTGAGAGCAATACTTTCGTCTCGCCAACCTTCATACCTTCAGAAGCAGCTGCTTTCGTCTTGGCCTCCAAGGATTCCAAGGCCTCTTGGGCTTCCCGATTCTCGCGCTCAATTATTTCATCAGCCCTTTCTTTGAAATCTCGGAACAAGGAATGAACCTCGTCACGCGTACTCACAAGGAATGTGGATGCAAGTGACAGGCATATTGACGTGTAGCCTTCCTCTACAGGCGTTGGCAAACCCCTGCCGCGCTCCTCGCCAATACGAAAGAAAGACATCGGCAACGCATGGACGTGGGATGAGAGGAGAACGTACAACCACCTAAACTTGGCCTTCTCAATGCCAGCCTTTTCAGCTATATCCTCAAGCGGAGAAAGATAAGCTGACTGCCCGTGCAATGCAGTTTTTTTCTTTTTCTCTGGCAAGGTTTCAAAGAATGAATTTACTCTGAGTCGATCGCGTATTTCGTCGGCTGCCTGCGATAGTTTTTCTACTTCTTCATTGTTGTCAATCGCTGTGAGCATGCGGATGCGAGACGTGCAGTCGTGGAGATTGAATATATTCCAACGGCACTCCCATTCTTCTTCGTCGCACTCTTCGCTGCATAAGTAGTAGAATGCGATCCGCAGTTCCAGCATCGTTCGAACGATACCAGCAGCAGAAGCATAGTCCCAGTGTTCGATTCTCTTATCCAGCCACGGTGTGAAGGGCATGATCTGAGCAAGGGTCACTCCCTTGGTCACGAGGGCCGTGAACAATACCGATGAATAGTAGTGCTTTGCACTCGGAGAAGTTATTCCGCTATAGCTCCGTGACACGTACATGCACTCTCGAACAATATTGTCCAGCATGCCGACAACGCGCATGTAGTCATCACTCGGTTCGCCTCCTAATCTGGAAAAATCAACTATCTCGTCGTGTGTGAGCGCTTCGGGCGTTTCGTCTGTCATTTAAACCACTCTTCGTATTAGAAATTCCTTGCTGCTGTTGCTCTACGGACGCAGGGCAACGGCTTGTCTGCGGGCAGCCGGGTCAATCTCAACGAGGCAGGTGGCATATACGATGGCCCCCGGATGTTGAGTGAAGCCGGTCACTACTTTGCTGTGAATAGCTGTCGTTACTCTTCGAGTCCAGATCGTCTCAGTCAGTCTTGAGCTTGCGACTTGCAATGCGAACCGAGCGGCCATTAAACATTAAAACGCCAACTACTTCAGGCCTTGATGCTTGTTCTCTTGAACCCCCGATCCCCCGCCATAAACGCCTCCAGCATATGCGGGATCAGCGTCAGCGCATCAACCGGCTCGCCGTAAGTCTGCGCATGCAGCGCGGCGTAGCGGTCGAGGTCGGCTTTCAGGCTGGCCGGGCACGCGAAGGTCAGCTTGATGCTCTCGGTCTTGGGCAGCGGCCCCAGCCGCAGCTTGCGTGTCGTGTTCATTGCGAAACTCCTCGGTTGAAAATCACCGGCTGGTAAGGCCGCAGCACCAGATCCCGATTGACGATGATTCGCACCGGCAGGCCAGGCCGGCTGGTCAGCGTGGGCTGGATGTTGAGATTGCGGCGCGTCACTTCCTGGCCGACCTGATTCACCGTGTCTTGCAGGCTGTCGCGGCCGGCGATGATGATGCGGTCGCCGTCCTGGCGGTTCTCCGGGGCCGCCAGTTCGGCGCCGACGCCCAGCAGCGTGGTCAGCACGGCACCGGCGAAGATGCGATCCCAATGCCAATCGACACCATCCTCCAGGCCGGCATACCCGGCCGGGTCGGTGCCGACCAGGTTGTCCAGCGTCAGCGAAGACGTGTCCGGCAGGATCACCCGGTTCCACACCACCTGCACGCGGGTCTGCCCGTAGCTGACCTGGCTGTTGTAGCGGCCCAGGATGCGTGACCCCTGCGGAATGAGCAGGTGTTGGCCGGTGGCCGTGTCATAGACCGGCTCCGTCACCGTGGCGATCACGTCGCCCGGCAGGTCGGACTTGATGCCCGTCACCAGCGCCCCGGCGATCACCGTGCCGGCCATGACCTGATACGGCGAGCCGGGCAGTTGCAGGTTCCCGGAATTGCGGGTTTCCGTAGAACCGGATTGCAGGAACGCCTCTTTCTGATCTTGCCGATTCTGAGCGGCGCTCGGGTCGGTCGGCTGCGCCGCCGTCGAGGCCGGGCCGGCGGCAAGCGGGTCGAAGGCCGCCAGGGTGTTGCTCATGCTGGGGACTCCCGGTGTCGCCTGCGCCACTGCCGCGGTGGCCTGGCCTTGGCCCGTACTGAAGAACACCGACGAAGCCGCCGCCGCTTCGGCCTCCTGGCGCAACACTTCGCGTTCGGCCGCCTCGGCATCATGGCCCGGTGGCGCATAGCTGGCCACTGCCGGCTGCTGCGAATGGACGATGGCCGGCCCGAGATCGCCCGGCAGGGGTGGCCCCAGTTCCGGCACGTCGCGCGGCGGTGGCGGCAACATGGAATAGTCCGTGGGGAGTCGCTCCAGCCCTTCGGAGCGCGACACGCGATCGACGTTGTAAAGCTCGGACGGATCGTTGCCGCTGCGGGGCTTCGATGGCTGCAAGGACCAGAGGGTGGCACCCAACACCGCGACGGAGAGCCCGCCAACGAGCGCGGCCAGGGTACGCCGGTTCAGCCGTGTGACCGGGCGTGGCTGGGCGCGTAGCGCCACCGTTTCGGGCGCCACCTTGTCGGCTTGCGGCGCGGCAATATCCGGGGTGTCGTCCTGGCTCATGGTCAGTTCCTCCGCGTCACGCCGTCGGTGCGCTCAATGCGCACCACGTCGCCCCTGTCACCGCCGAGGCGCAGTTCGGCCGCGCCGAACAGCCGATCGACGATGTAGTACGGCGAGCGGAAGCGATAGTTCACCAGTTGCCCGTCGCCCTGCGCGCCGATGACAAACAGCGGCGGCAGCTCGCCTTGGGCGATGCCGGCCGGGAACTGGATATAGACCTTCTCGCCATCGTCGAAGGCGCGCAGCGGCTTCCAGGGCGGATTACTGCCACTGATCGCATAGCGGAAGCGCAGGTCCTCCAGCGCCAGGCCGGTATCGACCGGCGCGGCGACGCTGGCCGCCTGCGCCTGGCGCTGCAAGGCCAACATCCGGTCGCGCGGGTAGTCCCAGGACACCGACGCCATCCAGGCGCGTTCGGTCGAAGTCAGCTCCAGCAAGTACGTGCGGCGGCTGGTGGTGATGACCAGATTGGTTTTCAGGCCGGAGCGGATCGGCTTGACCAGCACATTGACGCGCAGCTCGTCGCCGCTGCCGCTGGAGGTGTCGCCCACGATCCAGCGCACGGTATCGCCGGCCGCCACCGTTACCAGATCCTCGCCCGGCTGGAGCGAAATCATCGTCACGCGCCCGACTGCCGCATAGACCTGATAGAGCGCGCCGTCGCTGTAGGGCCAGACCTGAATCGCATTGACGTAGCCCTCGCGCGTGGGCGCGACCCGCGCCTCGGCATTGGCGCGGGAGACGCGCACGGTTTCGTCGGCCGGCTCGGGGGCGGGCTTGGCTTCCTCGGTGTCCGGCAACGGCTTCAACTGTCCGGGCAACGGCAGCGGTTCGGGGATGGCGACAACTTCCACCGGCGCGGGCGGTTCGGGCAACGGCTGGGCCTGTACCGGCTCATCGAGCGAAATCGTCGGTGGCGGCTTGCCCTGCGTGGCGCAGCCCGCCAGGGCCAGCAGCATCAACGGTACAGCGTAAAAGCGGAAAGACGGATTCATGGCCGGGCTCCTTCGGAATCGAGTTCGCGGCTCCACGACAGGCCATTGACGTAGATGCCCAGTGGGTTGCTGCGCAGGCGTTCTTCGGTGCGCGGGGTTTGCAGCACGATGGACACCACGGCCGTCCATCGCTCCAGTCCCGCAGCCGCGCCATTGACGTAGCGGCGTTCCGTCCAGCGCACGTTGAACGACGTGTCGCTGGCGCGCACGACGCTGGTGATCTGCACGGTGACCGACTCGCGGCCGATGCGGGCGAACGGGTCGTTGGTGCGGGCGTAATCGTTGAGCACCGCCGCACCGCGATCGGTGGTGTAGTCGTAGGCATCCAGCCAGTTCTGTCGCACCACGATCGGGTCGATGGACAGCGAGCGCACCATCGTGATGAAGCGGGCGACGTGGTGCGCCTGCTGCGCGTCGTCGGGCCGGTATCGCGTGGCGGCTTCGCCGACCGCGCGCACCTGGCCGGCCTGATCGACCTCGACGACATAGGGCGTGACGATGGACTGCGCCGAACGCCACACCAGGCCAGCGGCCATCAGCAGGGCCAGCACCAGGCAGCCGAACGCCATCAGGCGCCAGTTCTTCGCCTGCACACGGGCCGAGCCGATGCGCTCGTCCCACACCTGGGCGGCGGATTGGTAAGGGGTCGCAGGCTGCGGTGTGTCGGCATAGCGCACCTGCGGTCGTTTGAATCGCATGGCTTGTCCTCCTTATGAATCTGAATCCCGCAGGCTCGGGGCGCTGCCCGATCCACCGCTATCGCCACCGCGCAGCGTGTGCGCGGTCGTCGTGGCGGCTTGGGTGATCTGTTGGCGGCGATGCAGGCGCTTGGCCCATGCGGGCTGCTGTTGTGGCGACGACGCGGTGGCCGGGTCGGAAGCGGCAGCACCGGCCCCCGATCCGCCTTCGGCCGCAGGGCCGTTCCAGCCGGTGCGGAAAGGCGCCGCCATGCGCTGCCCAACGGTGGAAGCACGGGAGGCTGTGCCTCGCCCGGCGGCTTGCGCGCCGGTCTTGGCGACGTTGCCCAGGCCCGCCGCCGCGCCCTTGAGGCCGCCACCAACCGCGGACGAACCTGCCTGGAACGCCGACCGGGCACCACTGGCCGCGGAAGTCGCGGCACGCGCGCCGCTGCCGGCTAGCTTGGCGGCGGCCGGGGCCATGCGCGCTCCGGCCATGACTGCACCGCCCACACCCGTGGCGGCAGCGCCGACGGCAACGGCGGTTCCGGCAGCACCGACAGCGGCGCCGGCCATCGCCCCGGCACCCAACTGCGGCCCGCCGGAAATCAGACCCGTGGCGATGCCCGGCCCGAAGATGCCCAGCGCCAGCAAGGCGAGCGAGGCCAGCATGATGACCAGCGCATGGTCGATGGACGGCTCGGCGGGATGCACCTGAAATTCGGCGAACAGCCCGGTACCGATGCCGACGATCACCGCCAGCACCAGCACCTTGACGCCTGAGGACACCACGTTGCCCAGCACCTTCTCGGCCAGGAAGCTGGTCTTGTTCCACAGCGCGAACGGCACCAGTACGAAGCCCGCCAGCGTGGTCAGCTTGAACTCGATCAGCGTGATGAAGAGCTGGATCGCCAGCACGAAGAACGTGACGATCACCACCAGCCACGCCAGGAACATCACCATGATGGGCGTCACGTTCACGAACACTTCCGGGAAGCCCGACAGATCGCTGACCTGCTCCAGAATCGGCATGCCCGCGTCGATGCCGGTCTTGGCCAGACGCCCGGGTTGCAGAAACTCGTCCATGCTCAGGGTCGAGCCGGTGGCCGTCAGGCCCAGGCCAGTGAAGGAGCGGAAGACGATGCCGGCCAGCCAGTTGAAGTTGTTGATGATGTAGGCGAAGGCGCCGACGTAGAGCACCTTGCGCAGCAGCTTGGCGATCACGTCATCGCCCTGGCTGGTGGCGTGGCTCATGGCCCAGTACAGCCCGGCGATGGTCATGTCGATGACGATCAGCGTGGCGGTCAGGAACGCCACTTCACCTTGCAGCAGTCCGAAGCCCGAGTCGATGTAGGTGGAAAAGGTGTTGAGGAAACGGTCGATGACGGTGACGTCGTTCATGGCACGTCCTCCGTCGCGGCGTTCGCCGTCTCGCCGCCCTCATCGTCGGGCGTATCGAAGCTGGGCGGAATCGACGGCAGCTCGGTCAGGGCGTCGTACTCGTCCGGCCCGGTCTGGCCGGTGAAGAAGCGGCGCCGGAACGCTTCGGCGGCGGCCAGGCAAGCGTCCTCGCCCGCCGCCTGCCGGTCTTGCGCGCACTGCGCACGCAGCGCCTTGAGCCGCGCCGGATCGGCGGCCAAGGCATCGGCTAGGTCGTCGGCAGGCTGCTGGCCGCAGGCGGTCAGCAGCACGGCCAGCAGACACAGCGGCAAGGCGGGAACGCATCGCATGGTCGTCTCCCGTCAGTTGCCGTAGAAATCCACGCGCTGCGGCGTGTAGGGCGTGCCTTCCCCCAGGAAGCGGCGCGTCACCTCGCGGCCGCGTTCGATGGCGGCGGCCTGCCGCGCCAGTTCCAGCGCGGCGGCCCGTTCCTGCGTGATCTGGAGTTGCTGCGCCTGGATCGACTGTTTGGCCTGCAAGGCCAGAAGCTGGTTGGTCGCCTGCATGGCCTGCAAGGCGCCTTGCGCCGACTGGCTCTGGCTCACCAGATCGGCCAGCGCGCTTTCGTCTTCGCGCAGGTTCTGCGATACCTGCGCCTGCATCCGCATCGCGGTGTGCAGGCCGTCGAGCGTGTGCTTCCAGCGTTCCTGCGCATCCTGGTACATCTGATCACCGCTGACGGTCGCGGCGTACTGCTCGGGATACAGCCGTGCGAACTCGCGGTCGAGGTTCTGCACGTCATAGGCCAGCCCCTGCGCCTCGGCGATCAGCCGTTCGGTGGTCGCCAGCGTCGAGTGCAGGCGATTGACGATGTTGAAATCCAGTGTCGCCAGATTGCGCGCCTGGTTCATCAGCATCTGCGCTTCGTTCTGAAGCTGGTTGATCTGGTTGTTGATCTGTTGGAGCGTCCGAACGGCCGTCAGCGTGTTCTGCACGAGGTTCGTGGGATCGACCACGACCCATTGCGCCTGAACGGTGGAAACGGTGCAGAGCATGGCCGCGATGGCGGCGGCGAGAAGGCGCTTCTTCATGGCAGGTTCTCCTGTAGTGGGGAAAGGACGGGAGCGGTCATCGGCGAGAAGCCGGGAAACGCAGGCAGCAGATCAGCGGCCCAGTCGAGGCCGCGGTGGCGCAGCCAGGCACCGGCAAAGCCCGGCACGCCGGCGTTCAGCAGCACGCGGTCGATGTCGCGCTGGTCCTGTGGTGTGGAGGCGCCGGCAAAGGCCAGCGTTGCCGGCCCCAGGTCGAGGTCGAACAGGCGATTGCCCAGGCGCGACTGGTAGTAGTAATCGCGCTTGGGTTCGGCGGTGGCGACGATCTCGATCTGCCGGGCGTTCAGCCCGAAGCCTTCGTAGATCGTGCGAATCTGTGGCTCGGTGGCCTGTGGATTCGGCAGAAAGATGCGGCTGGCGCAGCTTTCGATGATCGCGGGGGCGATGCTCGAATCCTTGATGTCGGCCAGCGACTGCGTGGCGAAGATGACGCTGACGTTCTTCTTGCGCAGCGTCTTGAGCCACTGACGGATGCGCGCGGCGAACACCGGATCGTCCAGAAACAGCCAGGACTCGTCGAGAATCAACAGCGTCGGTGCGCCGTCGAAGCGTTCATCGAACCGCGCGAACAGGTAGCCCAGCACGGCCAGCACTGCCGCCTTGCTGTGCATCAGCTCCTCCATCTCGAAGCCCTGCACGTCGGCGCTGCCGAGCCGGTCATGGTCGGCATCGAGCAGCTTGCCGTGGGCACCGCCGAGCACATAGGGCGCCAGCGCCTGACGCAAGGCGTTCGATTGCAGCAGCACGGAAAACCCGGTCATCGTGCGCTGCTGCACCGGCACCCCGGCGAGACTGCCCAGCGCCGACCAGATGGCGGCCTTCTCGTCGGGGCCGACGGCCACGCCTTCGTGCAGCAGGCGGCCTTCGATCCATTCCGCCGCCCAGGTGCGGTAGCCCTCGTCGTCGATGCGGGCCAGCGGCTGGAAAGCGATCTCGCCATCGTTGCCCAGGTCGTAATGCTCGCCGCCCAGGCCGAGGATGGTGGCGCGCATGGAGCGGCCCATGTCGAAGGCGAAGATGCGCGAACCGGCGTAACGGCGGAACTGCATCGCCAGCGTGGCCAGCAGCACGGACTTGCCCATGCCGGTCGGTCCCACGACCAGGGTGTGGCCCACGTCGCCGATGTGCGTCACCAGCCGGAACGGCGTCGCGCCATCGGTGCGGGTGACGATCAGCGGCGGGCCATCGAGATGCCGGTTTTTCTCCGGCCCGGCCCACACCGCCGATACCGGCATCATGTGCGCCAGGTTCAGCGTCGAGACGATGGGCTGGCGCACGTTGGCGTAGGCGTTGCCGGGAACGGACGACAGCCACGCATCCACGGCGTTGAGCGTTTCGGGGATGGTGACGAAGCCCCGGCCCTGGATGACACGCTCCACCAAGCGCTGCTTCTCGTCGGCCAGGGCCGGGTCGGCATCGAGTACCGTCACCGTCGCGGTGAGGTAGCCGAACGCGACCTGATCGCTGCCCAGTTCCTGCAAAGCGGCATCGGCATCCGCCGCCTTGTTGCTGGCGTCGGTATCCACCAGCGGGCTTTCCTGCTGGAAAATGGTTTCGCGCAGCAGCGCCGCCACGTTCTTGCGCTTGGCGAACCACTGGCGACGCAGGCGGCCCAGCTCCTTTTCCGCCTCGGCCTTGTCCATGCACAGAAAGCGCGTGCTCCAGCGATAGGCAAAACCCAGCCGGTTGAGGTCGTCCAGCAGACCGGGCCAGGTCGAGGTCGGAAAGCCCCGCACCGACACCACGCGCAGGTGTTGATCGTCCAGCACGGGCGCGAGGCCACCGATCAACGCGACATCGGCCAGCAGCGCGTCCAGATAGAACGGCACGTCCGGCACGCCGACGCGGTACTGCCGCGTCGAGATGGTCGAGTGCAGGTAGGTCAGCGTCTGGCTGTCATCCAGCCAGGCGATCTCCGGCATCACGCCATCGAGCAGGTCGAACACGCGATCGGTTTCCGCCACGAAGGCATCCAGCCGTCCCTGCCAGTCCACCCCTTCGCCGGGCGCGTTCTCGTAGAGCACCTTGGCCGCGCGGGCGCGGGACTCCTCCGGCGGCAGGAAAACCAACGTCAGGTAATAGCCACTCTCGAAGTGCTGGCTCGCTTCCTCGAACGCGGCGCGGCGTTCCTCATCCACCAGCCAGGACAGTGCCTCGGGAAAGTCGGCCGGCGGATAATCCGCCGCTGGCTGGCGTTCGGCCTCGATGAACAGCGCCCAGCCCGAACCCAGCCGGCGCAGCGCGTTGTTGAGCCGCGCCGTGGTGGCGATCATTTCGCCCTGCGTAGCACTGTCCAGGTCCGGCCCACGAAAACGTGCCGTCCTCTGGAACGAACCATCCTTGTTGAGCACGACACCCGGCGCGACCAACCCGGCCCAGGGCAGCCAGTCGGCGAGCAAGGCCGGACGCTGGCGGTATTCGGCAAGGTTCAGCATCGCGGCATCCCCCTACACGTCCAGCAGCGGCTTGTGCTTGATGTGCCGGGCGAAGACCTGCATGAACTGCGGGTCGAGGCGCGCGCCCCAGACCGCCAGGGAATGCCCGACGATCCACAGCACCAGGCCCGGAATCCACAGTTGCAGGCCCAGCCCGACGGCGGCGGCCAGGGTGCCGTTGGCGATGGCGACCGTGCGCGGCGCGCCGCCCAGCAGGATTGGCTCGGTCAGCGAGCGGTGCAGCGGAATCTCGAAACCGGGTGCAAAGCCCGACGTTGCTTCGTTGGCGGCGCTCATACGACGGCTCCACCGGAGAAGCTGAAGAACGACAGGAAGAACGAGGACGCGGCGAAGGCGATGCTCAGCCCGAACACGATCTGGATCAGCTTGCGGAAGCCTCCGGACGTGTCGCCAAAGGCCAGCGCCAGTCCCGTTGCGATGATGATGATCACCGCGACGATGCGCGCCACCGGCCCCTGGATGGATTCGAGGATGGCTTGCAGCGGCCCTTCCCAGGGCATCGAGGAACCGGCCGCGTGCGCCGTGCCGGCCATCAGCAGGAACACGAGCGCCAGCAGCAGCCCCTGTTGCGCCGGCTCGGCCAGGCGGCGCAGGTGGGCAAGACGGAAAGGCGGATTGTCAGAAACGCGCAAAGTATGAGAAGGCGTCATGTCAGTTCTCCAGTGGGGTCAGGGGACGGGGAGGCAGTCGGCGACAGCTCGGGAAACGGCGTTTCCAGCGCGTCCGCCAGTTGGTAGCCCGTGGCGTCGAAGCCGACGACACGGGTGATGCTTTCGACGTGGCGATTGCGGCCACGCCCGGCGATGCGCACCACGACGTTGATGGCGTCGGCGATCAACGCACGCGGCGCGTTCGCGGCGACTTCGAGAATCAGTTGCTCCAGGCGCAGCAGCGCGCCTTGCGCGGAACCGGCGTGGATGGTGGCGATGCCGCCCGGATGGTCGGTGCCCCACAGCTTGACGAGATCCAGCGCCTCGCCGCCGCGCACCTCGCCGACCACCACGCGGTCGGGGCGCAGCCGCATCGTGGCCCGTGCCAAATCCCGCATGGAGGCCACGTTGCTGTGCGTGCGCAACGGCACATGGTCGCGGGCCACGCATTGCAGCTCCACCGTGTCTTCGAGCACCAGAATGCGGTCGCCCGTGGTGGCGATTTCGGCCAGCAGCGCATTGGCCAGCGTCGTCTTGCCGGTGCTGGTGCCGCCCGCGATCAGGATGTTCTGCCGCTCGCGCGTGGCGCGGCGCAGGAACTCGGCCTGCGCCGTGCTCAGGATGCCGTCGGCCACATAGCGATCCAGGCTGATGACGTTGATGGCGCGCTTGCGCAGCGCGAACGCCGGCCCCGGCGCCACCGGCGGCAGGACGCCCTCGAAACGCTCTCCCGTCTCGGGCAGCTCGGCGGACAGCAGCGGCTGGCCGCGATGCACTTCCGCGCCGACGTGGGCGGCCACCAGCCGGATGATGCGTTCGCCATCGGCCTCGGACAGTTCCACGCCCAACGGGGCGCGGCCGGACGACAGGCGATCCACCCACAACGTCCGGTCGGGGTTGAGCATGATTTCCACCACGTCCGGGTCTTCCAGCGCGGCGGCGATCACCGGCCCCATGGCCGTGCGCAGCATCTGGATACGGCGATCCAGGGTGGACGTTTGTGGAACGGCGCTCATGAGGCACGCTCCCGCGCCTCGGCCAGTGCCGCCGCGTCCTCCATGCGCACCCCGAACTCATGCTCCTGGGGGTGCAATTCCTCCACCACGTCACGCACCAGGCTGCGGCCGCGCAGCAGGTGGCGGCCGAGTTGTTCGACGAACTGCTCGAAACGCGCCTTGCCCTGGGCACGGGCAGCGTCCTGATGCGCTTCGGGCACCGGTGTGCTTACCGTCAGGAAGTAGCGCACGAACAGCGCCAGCGTCTCGATCTCGATGTTCTGATCGCGCTCCAGCTTCTCGAACTGGCGCGACAGGCGATCAAGGCGCTTGGCGATGGCGGCCTCGCGCTGGTCGGCCGCGTCCGGTGACAGCCAGGACGCCAGCGCCGCCGCGACGATGCTGGATTTCGAGACGCCTTTCTTGGCGGCCAGCTCGTCCAGGCGCTTGGCGTGCTCGGGGTGGATAAAGAGGTTCAGGCGGTATCGGCTCATAGCTGGATTCCGTCATCGGGATTGAGGGAAGCCAGCCGTGCCACGCGCTGCATGGCAGGGTCGAGCTGGCCGGGAAGAACCGGTGGCAGGTCGTCGTCATCGAGCAGCGACAAGTCGCTGGCCGGGTGTTCCGGCTCAGGGCTGTAGGCGACGGTCTCGGACAATTCGGGCTGGCGGCGCGGACCGCCGTCATCCGTGCCGCCCAGGCCATCGGCGGATGCCGCAGCCGATGCGGCGGGCACAGCCGGAATCGCCAACTCGCTCCAGTCGTTAGGGCGGGCCGGCGGCGCATCGGCGTAGCGTCCGGCCGCGAGCACGGGTGCCGGCAGCACGCGCTGCTTGAAATTGGCATCAAGGTAGTAGCGCAGCTTCTTCGCCTTGATCGGCGCCACGCTGGAGACCATCACCACGGCTTCATCGGGCGGAAGCTGCATCACTTCGCCGGGCGTCAGCAGTGGCCGCGCCGTTTCCTGGCGCGACACCATCAGGTGCCCGAGCCAGGGCGCGAGCCGATGGCCGGCGTAGTTGCGCTGCGCGCGCAGTTCGGTGGCCGTGCCCAGCGTCTCGGAGATGCGCTTGGCGGTGCGTTCGTCGTTGGTGGCGAACGTCACCCGAACATGGCAGTTGTCGAGGATGGAATGGTTGGTTCCATACGCTTTGTCGATCTGGTTGAGCGACTGTGCGATCAGGAAGCTGCGGATGCCGTAGCCGGCCATGAAGGCCAGCGCGGTCTCGAAGAAATCGAGCCGGCCCAGCGCCGGAAACTCGTCGAGCATCAACAACAGCTTGTGGCGACGTTCGATGCCGTCGGAGCCGTCAAGCGATTCCGTCAGACGTCGTCCGATCTGGTTGAGGATCAGCCGGATCAGCGGCTTGGTGCGGCTGATGTCCGAAGGCGGCACCACCAGGTACAGGGATATCGGATGCTCGGCCGCGATCAGATCAGCGATGCGCCAGTCGCAGCGTGACGTGACTTCCGCCACCGTCGGGTCGCGGTACAGGCCCAGGAAGGACATGGCGGTGGAGAGCACACCCGAACGCTCGTTATCCGCCTTGTTGAGCACTTCACGCGCGGCGGAGGCGACGACGGGATGCGGTGCATCGCCCAGGTACTTCGTCGTCATCATCCGATGCAGGGTCAGCTCGAACGGGCACGCCGGGTCGGACAGGAAATTGGCGACGCCGCGCAGCGTCTTGTCCTCGCCTGCGTAGAGCACATGCAGGATGGCGCCGACCAGCAGCGCATGGCTGGTCTTCTCCCAGTGATTGCGCCGTTCCAGCGCGCCTTCGGGATCGACCAGAATGTCCGCGATGTTCTGCACGTCGCGTACTTCATGCGCGCCGCGCCGCACTTCTAGCAGCGGGTTGTAGCCGGCCGACTGCGCATCGGTGGGGTTGAACAGCAGGCAGTGGCTGAACCGCGAGCGCCAGCCGGCGGTGATCTGCCAGTTCTCGCCCTTGATGTCGTGGATGACAGCCGATGCGGGCCAGCTCAACAAGGTGGGCACCACCAGGCCGACACCCTTGCCCGAGCGCGTGGGCGCGAAGGCCAGGACATGCTCCGGGCCTTCGTGGCGCAGGTACTGCCGCTCATGCTGGCCGAGAAAGACGCCGACGGGTTGGGTTAGTCCAGCCTTGTGGATGTCACCGGTATCGGCCCAGCGGGCCGAACCGTAGGTCGTGACCCGGCGCGCCTGGCGTGAGCGCCAGATGGACATGCCGATGGCGACCAGCACGGCGACAAGACCGCTGCCGCCCGCAATGGCGCCGCCGATGTCGAAGACCTCCGGCGCATAGGCGCCGAAGAAAAACCACCACTCGAACAGTTTCCAGGGGTGATAGACCGGCGTGCCAAAGAAGTCGAACCAGGGCGAGCCAAGGCGTAGCTGATAGCCCAGGGCGGCGGCTGTCCATTGTGTGGCGCTCCACACACCGGCGATCACGATGCCGAATACCACGGCGATCTGCCCGAACAGCACGTTCGTCCCTTGCATTGTCTGGCCTCCGACTTTTCCTGCGCTGATTCCCCATGAAAAAGCGGCACTTGAATGTGCCTGTCATGCGAGGATCGGTGCCGGGCCAGTGCCGGTCAAAGACCGTTATCGGAACCTAGGTGATGCAAAAAACATCGTTTCAGGCGGGGGCGAACACGACAAAACCGCCGCCAGCGCGGACGCGCTGCGGCGTGTCCGCAAAAAATCTGGATTTGTTGCCTGTGGCCGACGGTCAGAACGTCGGCGGCGTCTCCGGCGGCGTATAGGGCACGTTGCCGTCCCCGAAGAAGCGGCGATTCGTCGCTTCGGCCACGCGGTTGCACAGCACATCGCCCAGCCGTGGCCGGTCGGTCTTGCACTGCTCGCGCAGCTCCCTCAATCGCTCGGGATCGGCGGCCAGTTCTTCCACGGTCGGCACGTCAGCCTGGCTGGGTGCCTCCTGCCTCGGTGCCTCTGATTGGCCGCAGCCGGACAGCGCCGCGACCAGCAGTAACGGGACGATCTCTTTCATGGTTCGATATCCTCCTGCGGGCCGGGTTCTAGTGATGGTGCGGGCCTGACGCCCTCGGGCGACTCGATGGCCTGCACCCGCTCGATGAAACGAACCAGCTCTTCCGAGGCTTCCATTTCCCGACGTAGCAGATACGTTGTCAACATCGGCGAACGTCCCGCCAGCGGCCGTGCCACCACACCGGATTCGCGACTGGAAACGATGTGCAGTGCGCCAGCCAGGCCAAGGGCGAAACCTGCCGAGACCAACGCCATCATCAGATCGCAGGAGGCCACGCGTTCAGCGATCATGGGTTCCTGCTCCGCCCGCCGTAATACCCGCTCAACCTGGCGCGCATGACCTTCGCAGACCTGCGGATCGCACAGCACCAGTGGGTAGCGCAGCACTTCATCCAGCGGAATACGTTTGTGCTTGAGTAAGGGGTGTCGTGCGGGAACCGCGACCATCAGCGGATCACTCCAGGCCGATTCGACCGCGATACCCTCTCCGACCTCGTCCGACTGGGCGAATCCCACATCGTACAGATCGTCATGCAGCCCCTTGATCTGCTGCGATAGTGGCACCTCGAAGAATCTGAGTTCAACTTCCGGCTCCTCCTGTCGGCAAAGCGCCAGCAAGGTCGGCAGGCGCGAGGGTGTAATGCCATCGGACAGCGCGATACGCAACTGGCCGTGAAAGCCGTTTGCCGCCGCCTTGACGCTGTCCCGTGCTTGCTGCAAGGCAATGAAAACGCGCGGCACATGCTCCAAAAACAGCTTGCCCGCGCGGGTCAATCGCGTACTGCGGCTAGTGCGAACGAACAATTGTTCGCCCAGTTCCTCTTCCAGTTCCTTGATGGCGCGCGACAACGGCGACTGCTCGATATGCAGCCGCTCGGCAGCGCGGGCGAAGTGGAGTTCTTCGGCCACAGCCAGGAAACAGCGCAGGTGACGTAACTCCACGCTTAAAATCGGAGCTTGATGCCCACATAGGCCGAGCGAGGTTCACCCGGTGTCAGAATGGCGTCACCAGGCGTAGCCATGTCCCGGACACTGAACAGCGAGATGTAATCCCTGTCGGTCAAGTTGCGGATTTCACCGAACACCTCCCAACCCTCGCGGGTAAGGCCGGCGCGGAGTCCCAGAAGCTCGTAGGAATCGACCCTGTAGGTATTATTGAAGTCGGCGTAGCGTTTATCGACTACATCGAAAGTCGGGCCGACAAAGAACCCGTTGGCGTGACGGTATAGAATTTCTCCTCTAATAATATGTCCCGGCGCTGCTGGCAGGTCATTGTTGCCGTATGTCGAATCGCTATCGAAGGAAAAGTCGTTCACCGTCAGATTTATCAGAGGCTCGATCCGGTGTGTCCCATTCGCATCCAGCGCAAAGCTGGCACCAGCCATGGCCTCGACACCGAGGTGGCGGGTGCGATCGACATTAGTAGACAGACTGGTGCCGGGTGCATTGGGGTCGTCCTTCGAGAGAATCACGTCTTTCAGTCGCGCGTAATACACCGCGATATCCCAATGCCACTGATTGACTTCGCTCAGCGCCTGCCTGCCACGTGTACCCACCTCGAACACGGTACCGTACATGGCGTCGAGCGTGTCATCGCAAGCGCAGGCATCGTCTTCCAATTCATAGGTAGTGGGCGCCTCGTAGAGCCTGCTGACGTTAGCGAAAAACTCCGCATCGGGCGTCAGCTGGTAGACCAGGCCCGCGCGTGGGTTGATGCTGTTGTAGTCCCCTTTCGGGTTGTACAGGGAGCCAGACGAGGCAGCGATGTTGCGTACCTCGCGGTCTGCCAGTACACCCTGCACGCCGTAGACCAGCGCCCACCTCGACGTGAGCTGCCAACGATCGACTATGAACAGCTCCAGGCTTTCAGCACTGTTGTCGACACTGGTCGTCAAGTTAGTGCGACGTCCACCCTGGTGACTGTAGTTGCCTCCTTCGACCTCAGTCCTACCGTAGTCAATACCCGCCAAAAGATCGTGATCCCCCAGGCGCAGGTTGTAGCGCAGTGAGGCCCCAGCATTGCGCTGCTCGGTATCGATCGCCAGGCTGAAGAACGGACTGTAGACGATGGGGTGATAAAGATCCTGTATTTCGTAGGAAAAGCCCACTGATAAGCTGCTTTTGTCATCGATATCCCAGTCGGTCTTGCTGGCGGCTCGCCAAGATTCGACATTGAGCTGGTAGTCGCCAGTCACAGCGGCACCCTCGGCCTGCCGGGGATTCGTCCGCCACTCGTCGCGAGTCAACGCCCCAGGCAGTTCCTGATCGTTATCGATATAGGTCAGGTACAGGCGGCTGCGTACGGCGTCATTGAACTGCCAGCCGGCATTGGCATAGAGGCCCTTGCGATCCTGCTGGTGGTGTTTCCGGTAACCGTCCCACTGTCGTGTCTCGGCAGTGACCATGCCATCGAATTTGTCGTTTACCGTACCGGCAGCAATCCGTCCCTGCCGCTGGCCGTGGCTGCCGCCACCAAGGAATATCTCCACGGGCGCGCTATCGCGAGCGGTGGGGGTAATGAAGTTGATTGCCCCACCGAGGGTACTGGCACCGTAGGTAAGGGCATTGGCGCCCCGGGCCACCACCGCATGGCTGATGCTGAGCGGATCGATCTGGCGGTTATGGTTGTTACCGTCGGCAGTGGTCACGGGCAGACCATCCTGCAGCAGCTTGACACCATTTCCGTCATAATTGGTGGCGTCAAGGTTGGAGCCACGAATGGAGAGAAAACTGGAGTCCCCGGTCGACCCACTCGCGGCCCATACACCCGGCACATAGCGCAGCATGTCGGAAAGGCTGGAGACGTTACGCTGATACAATTCAGCGCCATCTACCAGGCGTCAGCATCTGCTCGGCTCGAAGGTCCATCTGGGTTTTCTGGCCGTGAATGACGATGGTTTCGATACTCCTTGACTCGGTTGCCGAGACAGTGGCTGCGACCGATACAGTGGCAAAGCAGAGAACCAAGGGCTTCAAGGAAAAATGACGGGAGTTGGGGCTATCCGTGCTGGGCATCAATATGGGCTCCTTTGAATGATTGGGCCAGGCATGTCTGTGGACATGCCTGGAATTATGGGTGACGCGAAAGCATGCAGGAATGCGACAATTCGTCGCAGGATGAGAAAACTCAAAAGACTCAACGAGTCAGGACGCCCCTCGGCGGGGCACTATCCCACTTAATTCTCACTGCGCTCCAACGGACCCCGACTACTGTTTCACCTTCCCTCTACGACCACGACGTTTCAGGTCGAGCTGCAAACCAATCACTCCCATAAGGAGGAGACTGCTCGCCATAACCAGAGCAATGACCAGGTTCTGAACCGACCGCCCAAGAGGCGACAGGAACGCCCACTTGTGGAAGTAACTAAAACTGAAGAGCTCGGCTCTGGCGCTGTCCAGCGTCTGGTCGGCAAGGACCCCGGCGGCCGTATCAATGTAGATACTGGCGTTTACCGGCGCACCGTAGTCGAGGCGCCAGACGGGCAGCCGTTTGTTGCGGAAGTCGTAGCCCGAACCAAAGCGGGTCACCATTGTCACCTCTTTCACCGCGGAGCGGTCCACACCGGTAAAACGCTCGCCGAGTTGAAGAGCCAGTTCACGGTCACCGTCCTCCCATATCCTTCCAGTCGAAGCATGCACATAGCGGACTGCTCCGGAGGCCGGGTCCCCGTCAAATCGGGCATTGCGGATCGCCTCGGCACCACTCGGAGCGTTGCGCTGATCAGGTGTCATCGACAGTCGATAGAGCCAGTGGCCATCCGCCGCCTGAACAAGTGAAAGACTGTTGACGCTCATGTCCCGCGTCATATCCTCCCATTGCTGGTCGATCAGGTAGGAGACACCGGCGACTCCCAGCGGCGGCGACAGGGTCAAGGTCCGCTCGCCTGCTTGCGAACCATGATGCTGCAGAAGATGAAAAAGCCCGCTTCCCGACAAGGCCAGAATTGGCAACCACAGCAGATAACCCGAAACGCGATGCCAACCGAGGGGACCCGGTGCCCGCGACCGGCGCCGGATAAGGACAATCATGGCCAAGCCTGAAAGCACCATGGCAATCAGGCCGACAATCATGGCCCCCATGACAAGCGTGCGGAGCAAGCCCACCTCCTGCGATATCCAACTCCAAGTGTGCATCCACTGGAAAATCTGCTGCAGAACCTCTTTCCGCGCATTCGTCACTGCAGCAATGGCGTTGGTCTCGGTATAGACATAAACCGCCAGCCTGTCCGACCGATCGAACTCTACCTTGTAGACAGGGAGGAGCCGGTTGACGGCAGGATAGGAATCCGAGAACGCCGTGATCCATTCGACACGCCGAATCGGCGCCTCTGCCTCCTCCATGAAATATCGGGCGAGATAGACAGCGTGCCGCGGATCATGGTCATGCAGTTCGCCTCCATCCGAGAGGCGAAAATACCGCCGCGGCATATCCTGGGACTCGGTAACCTGCAAAAGATTCTCATTTTCACCAACGATTACCTTGACTGCGGCAGCGAGCCCAACGCCGGCCAGCTCAAGTATCGCATCGAGAGGTTCTGCCTCCGACAACCGCAAAGGTCGCTCCGGTGGAAAAAAACGGGCAGGCTGCGGGCCAAACGCACTCATGGCCACGTGCATCAGGCCAGATGCGCCCCAGATCAGTAGGGCCACGCCGCCCACAATGGCTACCCACCTGTGCAGGCGCATCATCTGAAGGCGGATTGATGTCCTGCCGCCCCCTTGCTTTGTCAATTGGGCTTTCCGAGCTGCACCGTTTTGAAGGTCCGTCATTGTGATGTTTGCCTCTGTTGTTCCCACCCCTCTTGCTCCCACCTCCGGTCCAAGGAGCGGCGCTCCACGGCCATCCCCGCCAGGAACACGGCCAGCATGGCGACCAGCGCCGCCCATACGGACCAGGCAGAGGAGTTTTGGGGCGTTTCCGCGGACGAAGTGATCTCTTCCAGCATCATGCCACTGACCCGTTCCGTGGCAGGCTCGGAGCCGGGTTCGTCAGCCTGCTCCACGATCGGATCTGCCTCGGCCTGTGCGGGTGGCAGCTGCACCTCGGACGCTCGCGCATCGACCACCAGCCGGACGTCCGCGCCCGAGTCGATGAACGCTTCGAGCGCGGGGTTGTAGAGCTGAAAGTCCTGGTCCGTCGTCGCTGCTCGATACGCTTCGATCAGGCTGCTCTTCATCTCCTCGGAGGGTTCCCAGTAACCTTTGCGGACGGCTTCCAGCATGCGCGCCGCCACCTGGGCCAGAGCGCCCGGATGGGTTTCCATGAACCAGTCGCGCAGCCCCAGGTCGTGCTTGTCAGCGATGTAGACATCGTGCCAGGCCGCCCATTGATCGGGCCGAACCGCTTTCGGCTCCATCACCGTCCAGCCGAACAGGTTATCGGTGTGGCTGACCATGGAGGTGGCGCCGTTGAACCCTTCCTCCATCAGCTCGGCCACATAGCGCGGGTGCAGGTCGCGGGTGCGAAGCTCCAAAGCGATGAAATCGGCGGCGGTCTTGTTGCGGAAGTTGCGCGTATCGCGCAGGTCGGTGACGAACAGCTCCGGGCTGTCGCCCGTGAGATGGCGCACGGCGAGACCGAGACCGCCCAGGTATTCGTAGGTATGATCCAGTGAAACCAGCCCCTGATTGTTGGTCGAACGGGACAGGACGGCGGCCTTCACGCCCTTGAGGTTCTCACCCAGCAGGTCGACATCGGGAAGCCTCAGGCTGTGGGCGCCGCCGCTCGTGCCATCGTAGGCGAAGCCCATCCGCCGCAGGTAGAGCTCGGCGACCTGACTCTCCTTCTCCCAGGTGCCTGAATCCTCGATTGCCCCGGGCACATCGGTTCCGTAGGTACCGCTCTCCGGGCCGAACATGCGCAGCCTGGCGAAGGATGCCGCGTTGGCGGCGGCAATACCACGCTGGATCAACAATTGCTCGGTGGCCTGCGCGTTGTGACGCACGGCGTTGTCCGGCTCGTCCTGGTCATAGGCCAGTGCCACGGCCTTGCCGATCAGGTGAGTCAGTTCCGGCAGGTTGTCGCGATACAGGCCGGTGAGCGTCACCACCACGTCTGCGCGAGGGCGGCCAAGTTCGGTACGCGGTGTGACGGCCACGTCCACGACTTCGCCGCGCGCGTTCCACGCCGGCTCCAGCCCCATCAACCGCAGAATCTGCGCCTCCACGACGCCGAAGTGCAACACCGTCTCGGTGGACCATAGGGTGAAGGCGAACTTGTCGGGGAAGGCGCCGTCGTGCCGGTCCTGGTATTGCTCGATCAGGTCGTCGGCCAGTTGGGCACCGGCCTCCCAGGCGGCCTTGGTCGGAATGCGCTGCGGATCGAACGCATAGAGATTGCGGCCGGTGGGGACGGCCTCGGGGTTGCGCAGGGGGTCGTTGCCAGAACCCGGCTTGACGAAGCCACCGCCAAGAGCCGTGATGAGACCCGGGATCTCTTCCTCGCTGGTGAAGTTGCGGAAGTGCCGACGCGCCTCTTCGAGCAACGGCCTTGCGGCCTCCGGTGCTCCGCCAGGATCCAACCCCTCTTCCACGGCACTGGCCAGCATCAGGAACGGCGCGCTGACCTGGATATCTTCGAACGGCTGGGCATAGAGTTCTTCGGGCTCGGGTTCCCAGATACGGACGTAGTCCGGCCCGAGGATCTGCAGGATGGTCAGCAGTATCCCGTCGCGATCACCCACTGCGCCGAAGGTGTGAAGGCCCAGCGGCTGCGCCATGCCGGCGAGCTCATGGATGTAGTCGTGGGCCTGCTTCAGAAATTCCTCGGGTGCGGCAAGCGCCGCGTCCCGGTCGAGCCCGATGTCCTCCAGCAGGTTCATGCGGGCGGCCAGATCGACCAGTTGCGCTTCTACCCTTGCCTTCACGCCGCCGTCGGCGATGTCGCTCCACTGATGGAGCAGATCGTGGAATTCGGTGAGTTCACCATAGAGGCCGGCCGGCGCGAAGGGTGGTGAATTGTGCGAGACGATGGTGGCGCGTCCGCGCCGCTTGGCGATGGTGGCTTCGCCCACGTTCGCCACAGTGTAGGGATAGATCACCGGGATGGCGCCGATGGTCGTCTGACTGTCGTCGAAGACCGAGGGGCCGCGCTCCTTGCCCAGCGCCCACTCCTGCGTGCCATGGGTACCCAGATGAATGATAGCATCCGCGCCCATGCGACCGGTTACCGCCTGATAGACGGCCCGATAGGCGTGGTGCATGGGCCGGGTCTTGTCGTGGAAGATGTCGGCTTCGGCATCCCGCCGGGCACCGCGCAGCGGCTGCGGCAGGAGGATGACGTTACCGATCCGCTTGCGCGGCACGACGAAATAAGCACTGTCCGGTTCCTGAATCGTCAGGTAGGACTCTTCCGGAGGTTCCCAGGCGTCGGCCTGGGCACGACGAGTCTGCTCGGGGATGTTGGCGTCGAACCAGGCTTTGTATTCATCGACGGGCACCTTCTCGGCCAGGTCGCGGGTGAGCAGCTCCCTCAACGCCGCCTCGTCGCGCATCCGGTAATAGGGCCGGATCATGAGCTGCAGATCGGCGATCAGCTCGGTCTCGCCGATGTCGGCCACGGAATAACCTTCCCGGCGCAGCGCAGCGAAGATATTCTCCAGACTCGCCGGTATGTTGAGGTAGGAGGCCGAGAAATTCTGCTCCCCGGCGGGGCTGTTCCAGACGAAGATCGCCACGGTCTTGTCCGCGTTGGGCTTGCGGCGCAACGCGGCGTAGCGGATCAATCGCTCGGCCAGGGCGTCGATCTGCTCGGGAATGCCGACGAGCCGGTCGTCGCCACGGCGGCGGGCCGACACAACGGTGGCGTCCACACGGCCGGCCTGCTCCGACAGGTGATAGAACACTGCGGTTCGGAACAGCGGGAAGCCTTCCGGGTCTTCGCGCCATTCATCCTCGTAACTCGTGCCATAGGGCAGCGCCTGAACCATCCGCCGGTCGAGTTTCTCAAGCCAGCGCCGCTGCCGGTCGACATTGGCGTACATGCCCGTGAAGGTGACGAAGGCATCGGCAAACGTCTTGCCGTCCTTCATGACCAGCGGGTCGACCTGGTCGGCATCGTTGGGATCGTAGAAAGGTACGACGAAAGCGCCCGTCGCCTCCAGCCGGCGTACCAGCGCCTCGACGGCGTCCATGGCAACATCCGACAGAGACGAGCGGTGGAAGCCCACCCCGATCACCGGCTGATGGGCCTCGGGGGAGCGCCATGCCAGATAATCCTCCAGGGTGGCGAAAACAGCCGCTGCGTCGGGATGCCAGATTGCCTGCTCCGGCAACACGATCGGCGGGTCGGGCGGCGCGGTATCGGCCATCCCCATGACCTCCGCACGGAGGTAAGCCAACAGCCGGCGGAAATTCTCCTCGCCGCCATTTTCGTAATAGCGGGCGATGGTTTCGGCGTGTACCGGTGATAAGCCCGCCGTTGCACTGGTCTGGTCTGTCAGACCCGTGGCCACCCGCCCGCGGTAGTTCGCCAGTGCTTCCCGTGCCTGCGACAATAACTGAGCGAAAGCGCCAGGCATCACTCTGTCCAGCAGGACGATATCCTTTTGTTCCGCCTGCCCGGCGATCCAGGCGGTATCCCGCTGATCGACAAACTCGAAGGTAAGGTCGATGTCGGCCTCCCGTGCCAGCTTGCGCAGCAGAGCCGCCTTGCCCGGATCACCCGGATCGCGAGAGATGATCAGCACCGACGGTCGATCACCGAGCATCGGCTTGGGCGTATAGGCAGCGGCGGGTGGTGCGGGCGGGCCACCACCACCCCATCTCACCTCAGGTCCGGCCTGGGCGGACGGTTGCCAGTCCACGGGAGCGCCGGCCTGTTCGGTCGACGCCGGGCGTGATGGCGCCTCGGGCGTGGGTTGCGCCATCGCAGAACCGGCGACAAGAGAGGACACCAGTATCCACAGAGCAAGGCTGATCCTGGTCATGGCCCGTCTTCCTCAGAACCGCAGATTGATGCCGGCGTAGACCGCACGCCCGTCGCCGGGCCGGACGTTGGGCGAGGTGGCGCGCGTGGGCACCGGCCCGCTTTGCACCATCGGTACCGTGGGCGTAGCCGAGAAGTCGGCGGCATAGGCTTTGTCGGTGAGGTTGCGACCCTCGACGTAGATGTTCAGCCGCTCGTTCCGCCAGCCGAGCGTGGCGCCCAGCGTGGTCACATCCGGCACTACGAAGGCGGAACCGCCGGAACCGTCGTAGGTGGTTCGGCGGTCACCCGTATAGCGAACCACAGCCCTCAGGTAGATGCCGGTCTCGCCACCCCAGCGCAAGGAGGTGATGGCGAACACCTTGGGCACGTTCGGCAACCTGTTATCGCCGAAACGGCTGTCGCCATCGAAATAGAAGTCCTGCCAGGCGCCGGTGAGATCGACCACCAGATTTGCCCCGGGCGTGACGACATTCTGTGCAATGACCCACTCCGCACCGACTTCCACACCTTGGTGGATGGTCCTGTCGGCGTTGAAGGCAATGGTCTCGTTGCAGGTGGGACTGACCTCATCGGCGCATCGGGTCAGGATCTCGTGCTTGATGCGGGAGTGGTAAGCCGTCACATCGTAGCGCAAGCCCTCGATGCCACCCCGGAAGCCGACCTCGAAGGTGGTCGCTTCCTGGGCCTTGATATCCGGCAGGACAAGGTCGGGGAGTCGAGCATTCCTGTCCACGATGTTGGCCACATCCGACCCTGTCGGCGCCTCAAAGGCCTTCGTCACATTGGCAAACACCACGTTGTCTGGCCGCCACTCCCAGTTCACACCGATCTTGGGCACGAAGTCACTGAAGGTCACCTTGTTGGAATAATCACCATCCCGTGAACCGGGCTGGGGGCCGCCCGGCATGAAGATCGGCACGGAGCGCACCGGGGGACCAGTGAACGTGTCCTTGAGGTCACGGGTGGTCCTCACCGCCTGAAAACCCAGGAAACCCTTGACCGAAGGCGCAAGCTCGATCGCCGTTTCGCCGTAGACTTCCAGAATTTCGGCGGTGAAATCCTCGCTAAGGACAAGCTGTCCGCGGTCGTGACCGCCGTTCTTCCAGGCCCATCGCTTGAAGTCACCGTCGGTGTAGGTGTAGCGGGAGCCCAGGACAGTTTCGATGGGTACCCCGAAGACTTCGAGCGAATTTTCCCAGCGCACACCGACACCGCCTTCCCGCCAGACATTGTCGACAATGCCGGAAAACGGTGTCGGCAGGTGATCGAAGCTGGTATGCAGGGCGAAGGCGGAAAACTCCAGCAGGCCATTCTCCTTGAGGTCGATCTGGGTTTTATTGGCGGCGCGGACGTAGAAATCGAAGTTCGCGTCGGTATCCGCCCGCAACGACAACTCGTCGGTCGTGCGGCGCAACTGCCTGATCTGATCCAGTGGTATGGTGCCAGCGGTCTCCTGGTTGGTGCTACCGACGGTCAAGTAGAAACGGGTACGCACGTCATCGCTGACAAGCCAACCGAGGTTCGACGTCAACCGCGTGGTATCGCCCGCAGACTGGGGACGGTAGCCATCGAATCGCTGGCCGGAAATAGAGGCGTAATAGTCCAGATCGCCGTTCTGGCCGCCGTGCTCTACCTGTCCCTGGACGAAGCCGAACGACCCACCGAGCAGACGGATACCCGTCCCCGGATTGTTGGCGCCGGTCTTGGACACGAAATTGATAGAACCGCCACTGGAAAGCGCCCCGTAGCGGAGGCTGGAGCCACCACGATAGACCTCCACATAGGAAGCGGCCAGCAGGTCGATGAGTGGCGCGGTAAGTCCGGCCTCGGTCCGCCCGAGCGGCACCCCGTCGATATAGCCCCGGACCCCGCGCCCATTGCGCGGTCCTTCCGTGGCGATATCTGAGCCGCGGATCGACAGGAGCCCACCCGTGCCTTGATCGCGAGAGCTGGTGAAAACACCGGGCGTGAATTCAAAAACGTCCTGCAGGCTAGAGACCCGCTTCTCCCTCAGCATCTCCTCGGAGACGATGGACTCGGCGCCCGGGCGCAGCAGAAAGCGGTACGCCATCTCCTCTGCGGTGGGAACGTCCGTGGACGTGCGTCGTTCGCCAAGCACGACGATCTCCTCGACTTTGGAATCTCCCGTCTGGGCAAATGCGGACGCGGCAGCTGCCAAAAAAGTGACAGCCATCAGGGTGGGTTTGAATGTTCTCATTCTTACGTGACCTCTTGTTGTCTGGTCTCTTGTGCCTCCGCACAAGGGTGTATGGAAAGATGTGGCATTCCGTGCCCGATCAGGATTCGGGAGATTCGGCCTGCGCCTGCGATACCTCGGGGACATAGACAATCGAGCCATCCTCCAGACGATAGGCCACACCCGCGCGGACGCCATCCCCTTCGCCCTGAGACCCAGTGGCGGCGAACCGCTTCACCTCGTCACCCTGTTTAAGGATCATCTCCATGCTCTCCTGGCCCGGGTTCTTGACGATAAGCAGGTCTTCGTCGGCGAAAGGGTTCAGTGGATTGGCGGCGATAACCATCATCAACCCGGCCACCAGCACCAGAAAGACATCCACCAGATTCACGACCGAAAGGATGGGATCGATCTCGTCATCCTCTTCCAGCAGCCTAAAGCCCATGGCCGGCTCCCAGCCGCTTCTCGATGGCCACCAGCTCTTCCGCGCACCAGCGCTTGCGCACGCTGGCGACCCAGAAGGCAATCGAGGCAGCGGCAAGCGCAATGACGACCGCAGCGAAAGCGTTGCGCAGCAGGTCGGCCATGCGAGTGAGATCGTTGTCGGTAAGCGCCACCAAGGCTGGCCCCATGGGAACCAGCGTCGCGATCAGACCGGCCATGGGCGCCACCCGCGCCGCGATCCTGATGTGTTCGAGCCTGCGCAGGGCGAGGACTTCGGCCTCGTTCAACGTCGCATCGGGCGGCAAGTAGCCGATGATGGAGAGCCTGGCGGGTGGCGCGCCAGCTTGCTCACTACCGCCATAAGCCCGCAGCCAGGTGCTCAGGGCATGGCGACCGAAAGATGCCATGGAGAGACGCCCGGCTTCAAAAAGACTGTAGAAAAGTAGGACCAGGATGACAGCGAGCGCTGGGTAGTAAAGGAGTTCGCTTGCGCGATAAATCGGTTCCAAGAATATTCTTCCTTCAGGTATCAGGGCGTACAGCAACCTTGTCTGACTCAGCTTGAAAGCGGCCAGAACTGAAAATGTTTATGGACCAGTGCGTCAGGCAGCGCTCGACGGTGCTATTAAGCCATGCTCTCGTGCATTCAGGGAATGCGACAAAATGTCGCGCGGCTCTACGGATGGTCGTCACGAACCCTGTGTTCAGTGATGGTAGTGATGCTTGCAGTGAGCCGCTTTGAGCGGCTCACAAACTAAAGCCCCCGGCTTTGCCGGGGGCTATTTATTCCTGACCAGGCACATAGCTACCGGCGTGACGCGGCACTGAAACGATCAGACACTACTCGCCAGTTCACCACCTTCCACCAATCCTCAAGGTAGTTTACTCGGCGGTTCTGGTGCTTCAGATAATAAGCATGCTCCCAAACGTCGTTGCCGAGGATGGGGGTGCCTTTCATCTCTGCGACGTCCATCAAGGGATTGTCCTGGTTGGGTGTTGAGGTGATGGCAAGCTGTTCGTCGGCATCAACGATCAACCAGACCCAGCCAGATCGGAACCTCGAGGCTCCTGCAGCCCTGAACTTGGCCTTGAAGTCGTCGAACGATCCGAACTTCGCGTTGATTGCTGCTGCCAGCTCAACGGATGGATGGCCAGATTGCGTAGCCGGTGCCATGGTTTGCCAGAAGAAGCTGTGGTTCCAATGCCCACCGGCATTGTTGCGAACGACTGCCGGCAAGGCGCTAATCTCGGCAATGATTTCTTCGAGAGACTGGCCGACAAGCGCCGGATCGATGGCGATCACCTCGTTGAGCGTATCGACATAGCTTTGATGATGCCGATTGTGATGGATGGTCATCGTTTCAGCGTCGATCACGGGCTCCAGTGCGTCGACCGCATAGGGTAAGGCCGGCAGGACAAATACCGCTGGCGCGGTCGCGGCTGAGGGATTCGTCTGATGGGTTAAGGCCGGGCCAGCGAGTACAGGCACCGATGCGACGGCAACAGAAATAACCATGGCGGCGGTCAACAATAGCTCTTTCATTTCATTATACCCCTTCCATTTTCTTACTCTCGTACAGCTGTACGCACCATGTCACCGGAAGACGTAGCATGTTACGTATCAGGTCTGCGTCATCCTCTGGAGTCTCACTCAGCGTGCCGATATTGAAAGTCGGCGCAGGCACATATTCGCATTGCAACTGTATGATATTCGTTGGACTGGATGCCCCGAGTGTTGGAAGCAATCCAACTGGATCAATATGTGTGGGCATAAAATACCTCCAAATAATTCAGAACAGGACAATTACTTTTTCGCCCACGGATCGGAGAAGCGTGTATCTGTCAAATGATGCTTCAAGTCGATTCTCAGTGATGGTGGTGATGGCTGCCGTGAGAATCACCCGATGCCTGCGAGTGTTGAGCATGCATCGCAACACTCGCAAGCGTCCAGACACCGAAAGCAATCATTGCCACCGCCATAACCGCACGTACTGATTGTTTCGTCAACAGTACTTTCAAGCGACCGGCAAGCAGCCCTCCCGCCACCATGGCGGGGGCCGTACCCAGCCCAAAGGCTGCCATCAGTAAAAGGCCTTCCGACACCTGGGCGGACGTCGCGGCATAGGTAAGCGCGGTATAGACAAGGCCACACGGCAGCGCACCCCATAACATGCCCAGCGCCAGTGCCTGGGGTAATGAGTGCACAGGAAGCAGGTTTTTACCCAGCGGTTGGATATGTTTCCAAAACCGATTTCCCAATTTTTCCAGATGGACCAGTACCCGCCACCAACCGCCCAGATAGCACCCCATCAACACCAGAATAACGCCCGATGCGATGCGCAGCGCCGGTCCCAGTGCCAGATAAGTGCTGCCCCACTGGCCGAGCAGTCCCACCAAGGCGCCTGCTGCGGCGTAACTGGTGATACGCCCCAGGTTGTACCCCAACATCAGGCGCACGCCGGCGCCCTCGCGGGAAGCGAAGCCGAGTGCCGATAGGATACCGCCGCACATACCCACGCAATGACCCGCACCGAGCAAACCAATACTCGCCATGGCGACTAAAGACAATAAAAAATCAGGGTCAGTCATTGTTTAGCTGCCCAGAAGCCCGCCGCCAGGTGGAGATGTTCAAGGAGAGACACGTCATTCATTGTTTTTCCTCACAGCGCTTCACGCATAGGTTTAACAATGAACACCGTCTCACCCTCCATGCATCCTGTGCAGATGCCTGGTGTCGACATGACATTCGATTTTCGAACTGAGCCGATTTCGGATGTCATTGCGGAAACATCCACAACCAACCCGTTCATCAAGCCATGCGTATAACCAGACAACCAGCCAAGCCAGCCTACGAGAATAAAAAGACCTATTTTCAGGCCCCGAAATGCCCCTCTTGCGGAGTAGAATTTCTTCACCCATCACCTCGAAACAAACCAGCCAACAATATCCAACACGAGCACTCACGCTGTGTTACCCAGAGGCGGAAAGATATACTTGAGAAAAGACTCCTGTAAGTGACGAATTGTCGCACCTGAGTCTACTTTTATGAGGAGGGTGGATACTCGAAACGGTTCGCCCTGAAGAAAAAAATCATCTTGAATCTTGGAGTCTCTCCATCACCTCAGCCGGTTAATGATGCATATGAAGCTTTTCCTGGTTACTCTGCACGCTTGATTTCACCTGAAAATCAACCTTGTACTCACCAAACTGCTCAAAAGACAACACCATAGGGACGGTATCACCAAGCACCAGCGTGCGCTTTGGCTCAATGAACATCAAATGATAACCGCCGGGTTCAAGGGTTACGGAGTCATGCGCCGGTACAGAGAGACCATTTTCCATTTCTCGCATCCGTAACATTCCACCTTCATCCTGGATTTCATGGATCTCCACACGTTCGGCAGCAGAACTTGTTACCCCGAGAAGGCGATCATCCTTTTTCTCGAAATTTTGTATGAAAAGATACCCCGCTGCGGACTGGGAGCCGGGCGGTGGCTCGCGTAACCATGGGGATGTGACCTTTATGCCTTTCTCACCCGCATGCTGCATTTCAGTTTCACCGCAAGAGGAAAGGGTGATTACAACAACAAACAGAGACAATATTTTTTTCATGCGATATGTTCCTTCTGCGAATTTGCCGAACGTCGTAGAGAATTTTATGAATCATTCGGCAGGAATAATTTTCTTGGGCGATGGTCTTTTGGTCAGCTTTCTTTGTAATGTCCGCCTGTGCATTCCCAGCAGTCTTGCCGCAGCGGAAATGTTGCCGTCGGTGTCAACCATCGCCTGCTGTATATGCTCCCATTCGACCCGCCTTAACGGCGTCATTGGGAGTTGTTCAGCGATGCTTTCATTCAGAACTTCGCCGCCAACCGTTTTCAGTATCATTGGTATGCTGACCGGCTTCATAAGATAGTTGTCGGCCCCTCTTTTCATTGCCTCAACCGCCGTTGCCACACTGGCATAGCCGGTCACCAGAATGATTACTAGCGTGGATTGGGCCTCTTTAAGGGGAGCAATCAGATTCAACCCCGACTCCTGTCCGAGTTTGAGATCCAACAAGGCAAAATCAGGATGAAAGCACTCAGCCTGACGCAGGGCTTGCTCGGCACAACTCGCCGTCGCGACCTCATATTTCCGACGCTCCAGAGCTCTGCGAAGGGTCTGCAGATAGATTGCGTCATCATCTATCAACAAGGCTCTTTTCATACATCACTCCCTATTTCATTTCTTGAAAAGCCGTAAGTCGGAAACCGATGCGTACACCAGGCCCCTCACAGGATTGCATCGACAGCTCACCACCCAGACGTTCCACCATCGCATGACTCAAGGCCAGTCCTATACCCAGGCCACCGGGTTTGTCGCTGGTGTACAGGGTGCTCGGCAGAAAACTTCGGGCTTCGCTGAAACCCGCGCCATAATCACGAATCTCGCCAACAATTTCCTCCTCATCGATATCCAGCTTGAGGTCCACCCGCGCCACCCCCGCCGCTTGACTGGCATCAGCTGCGTTATTGAGCAGAGCCTGCAAAAGATGTGAAATGGCTGGATCAACCCTGACATCAGCGCCTACAACACCCGTTCGCACCAGGTGTATCATGGGTCGAATCAACATCCACCGGTCTATGGCCCGTTCGAGGTCCATGCTGTTCATGCCGCTGACAAGCTCCCCATCCAACGCGGGAACCGCCAGTTCCCGCACACGGTCACGACAGACATCGACCAGTTGCCGCATACCCATTAGATCCGCCCGCGTATCGGCCCTTTCTTCCAGGTCCACCAGCTCGTCCAGCATCAACGTCAGTGTACCCAGCGGTGTGTTCAGCTCATGCGCTACGGATGCCGCATGAGTGGCCAGAGCCGTGATGCCCTCGTTACGGGTAAACCTCTCACGCAAACTCGACAGTTCCTGTTCACGCTCGCGAAGCCCCATGGCGAGCCTTGACAGAAAATAGAGCACCACACCAACGGACATGATGAAGTTGACGACCATTCCCCACAGGTGTAGATCAAACATATCCTTGAACACACCATGAATATGCGGAAGAGGTTTTCCAAAAAGGGCGGACATGGCGAATCCGAGGCTGCATGCAGCGGCGGTGGCATAGACCCACGACAAAGGAAGTGCAAGCGCCGCAAAAGCAATGGGCAGAAGAAACAGGGATGTAAAGGGATTGACAATCCCTCCACTCCAGGCGATCAACCAGGCCAGTACGCTGACGTCAACCACGATGTGCGCGAAAATTTCCCGGTGTTGAACCTCTCTGTTCTGTCGAGTTCGCCATGTTGCATAGCCATTGAACAACGCCAGCAGTCCAATGGCACACCAGAGCTGCAATACTGGAAGGCAATCTCTAGCACTTGTGTCACGACATAGGTAACAGCCGCCTGCGTGACGATTGCCAGCCAGCGCAAATTGCACAACGTATTCAGGATAGGCGTGTTACTGGATATCATCGCCGCAGTATACAAACTCCATCGCACAGCCGCAGTGAGACAAATTGTCGCACTGCGGCAGATGCTCAGACGCTTCTGTCATGACCCCACAGTCGACATGGGAGAGGCGAAAACAGCCAATCAATCAACTGCGTGAAATCCCTCGCTTACGACTTATCTCCCAAGACACATTTCCACGATACATCCTCGCAGTAACTTGTTGCCCTAACCGCTGCTCAATCACTGGCTTCCACGGCACCAGGCTAAAACCCATGCCGTCATCCAGCATGGCGTAACGCCCGCTGGCGAGCATGACGCTGCGACGGTAGATGCCAGCCACGCGCTGCCCGTCAACTACCGGCCGATGTTCCAGGCCGGTATTGGCGGCAATGCTCTGAGCAGTTTGTGCCAGCTCACGATTGCGCAACGTCGCCAGCAGATTGCGCGCAAAGACGATTCGCTGCCCACGCTTCGCGGCCAGTCCCTGTTCGGCCAGAAAGTCGCCTCGCTTGTGCAGTGCCTCTTTGACCTCGCAACCAAAGCCCAAATCACCCAACCCCTTGCCGCCACCGATCAACTGCTGATCCAGCCAAGTAGCTCCAATTACGCGAGCCTGCCGCTCGATGGGCAGGTGCGATTTCAGCTCCACGACCACGCCGCCCAGGCGCTGCGCGTCGTAGCGACGGCCCTGCTCGGGCAGGTCGCCCGGCACCTTCCATAGTCCTTCGGCCACGCGCTCAACGATGCCCGCCCGGCGCAGGGCTTCCAGCCGACGGATGTGGGCGGCGACAACCTCCTGTGGGTCGCGTCCTGGCTTGGCCCGACCCTGTTCGATCGCCAAGTGATGATCGATGCGGTACAGGCCATCGTTCGCCAGCGCGGCGATGTTCCTGTCGGCTGCGCGCACGTCGGCCGAGCCCTTCACTTCCACTACCGCGCCCGTGGGATAGTTTGCCAGCTCATCGCGGGCGTTGAGCGCGACGTAACGGGCCTTGCCATCCACGCCGTCGATGACCAGATAACCCCGGTCGCGCAGCTCGTCGGCCAGCCCCTTCGCGGCCACGCGGCCGATGATGGTTCTGCCATCTTCACCCGGCTCGAACACCGCCAGTTCGCGCGGGTGACCGCTCATGGCCCGCTGCATGGTGCGGATGATGTCGCCACGCTCGCCCAGGGTGCGCAAGGTCTTTTCCGCATCGGCATGGACGGCCCAGGTGCCCGGCTGCGTTTCGTCGGCCAGGCCCAGCCGCTGCAAGCGTTGCAGGCGGCCGATCAACAACAGGCGCTGGCGTTGCAGCCGCGGTTCGTTGAAGCGTTCGATATGCACCAGGCCATCGTCGCCAAGTTCGCGTTTGAGCGTGCGATCCAGGCTCGTCCACCGCTCTTGCTCCACCTCGCGCTGCAAGGTCTGCTGGATCTCCAGCTCGGTGCGCGGCCCCAGCCATTCGGTCGCCAGCTCGGCGGCGCGATGGCGGAAGCCATCGGCGATGTAGTCGCTTGCGATGATGAGGTCTTTGCCCGTGTCGTCGCGCCCGCGCACGACGATATGGGTGTGCGGGTTGTCGGTGTTCCAATGATCGACAGCCACCCATTCCAAGCGCGTGCCCAGGTCGGCTTCCATGCGGCCCATGAGGTGCCGCGTATAGATGCGCAGGTCTTCCAGTTCCGCGCCATCCTCGGGCGAAAGGATGAAGCGGAAATGGTGCCGGTCGTCGGTGCAGCGTTCCTTGAAGGCGTCGAGATCGGCTTCATCGGTCTGCGGCCCATAGGCACGGCCCGGTTCGCCATCGCGGCCCACTCCGTCGCGCTCGATGTAGCGCAGATGCTTGGCGAGTGACTGCGGGCTGGCCTGGCGCTGATTGACCAGCAGGGTCTTGATGGTCACGCGCCGTGACATGGGTGTCAGCTTCGCCCCCGCGAAGCGTGCCGCCGTGTGGCCACGCCCCAGACGCGAGCCGGGGCGCTGGCCGGTGCCCTTGCTGCCACTGCTGCCACTGCCCGCAGATGCCGGACGGCGCACCGAGGACTTGCCGCTGCTGGCCTTGCCGGCCTGCTTGAGCACCTTGGAGACGAAGCCCTGGCCCCGGTTCTTCGGGGCACTGGGGCGGATGCGGAAATCGTCGTCGCGGCGATCGGTCATGGTTGCCTCCCCGTAAAGCTGCGGCGTGTCCCGGCGTGCGAAGCACGCGGGCATCCCTGTCTCGGCGCAGGTCTCGCGCCCCACGCGGCACGGCGGCAAAGCCGCTCCGTGCCGCGCCACCCCCATGTGCAGACTGGCTTTGCGGGCGGCCGGGTGCCGCACCCTTTTGTCTTGCCTTCCGCCTTTGCCCCTCGCTGTCGCTCCGGGCTTTGGCGGCCCGGCGGCGCTACGCTGCTTGCAGCCAGCCCGCCGGCGAACGCGGCGACGGCCGCAAGCCGGGCGCATTCGAGGCAAGACACCTGCACGTGGGACGGCTGCGCCGGAAGCAGCGCAACGTGCGGCGTGGATACGCCCGCACTGCACGCACGACAACACGGCGACGGACAATGGAAGAACACCCCGGATGGCACGATGAAGCGCAGCGAGTCGGCAGCCATCATGGGCGTGCCTCCAGCCGGACCGGGCGCGCGGCGCCGATCACGGCAGAGGCTCTGACCGGCCCGAAATACCGGCTGTCGAACGACGCCGGATTGGTCATGCTGAGCAGGAACAGTTCACCAGGCCGAAGCTGCCGACACTGCGGCCAGGCTGGCAGCGGTCGGCCCAGCCGGTCGGCGGGCAGCACGGCGGCCACCGGCACGCCGTCGATGCGTACGATCCCGCCAGCGATGCATACCTCCTGCGGTGCGATCGCACCCACGCGCTTGAGCAGTGGAATGTGCGTCGGCAGGTAACCGCGCTGCGCAGCGAGCGTGGCTGCTGCCGGCGGCAACGTGGTCAGGATGATGCTGCCGACCGGCAGCGAACCAGCCCGATGGTCGAGTGGTTCGACGCGATACCAGCCGACCGGCACGCTGTCGGACGGGTTGTAGATCAGGCGCGGCAGCGGCTGCACGAAGGATGCCCAGGCCAGCGCAGCGAGGCCGCAGACGGACAGGGCCGCCAGCGCGAGGCGAGCGCGCAGGGGCGAGCGGGGATGCGGCGGGATGCCAGCCGCGCCGATCATGGCGGATTGGTGCGTCATGGCAGCGCCCTCCCGGTCAGCCAGGCGGCGTGCCGTTCGGCGGTGTAGTCGGGCAGTGGCAAGCGCGCCGCTAGGCGGTTGCCCAGCGTAAGCCAGTACGCGGGCGAGGCGCTGTCCGGTGCGATGTGCAGCGCTTCGATAGCGTCGATGCATTCCAGCACGGCGCGCACAGCCTTGTCGCCCTCGGCGCACAGCAACAGGCGTGCGCCCGGCCACACGCCAGGGATGCGCTGCATGGCATCCAGTGGCGTGCAGGCTTGCATCACCATGAGCTGCCAACGGATCGTGCCGTAGTCGTTGGCCTGCCAGTGGACGCGGCAGAACACGACGTTCGGCAGGAACATTGCGACGCGCCGCCAGCGGTCGAGCCGGATGGTGCGCACGGATTCGCCAAAGCGCAGGTAGAGCTTGAAGCGTGATTCGATATAGGCCAGCGATACGCGGGTCAGCGGCACGTTGTCGGTTTGGCCGGGGAGTACCGAAAGCGACGGCGGCGATGCGGCCGCGTTCGCGGCTGGCGAAGCGGATGTGGTCATGGTGTGTTCTCCGGGGGAAACTCCCGTTCCAGCAGGCCGCGCAGCAGTTCGGCCACCGTCACGCCCTGTGTGAAGGCCGACACCTTGATGCGTGCCCGCAGCGCGGGCGTGATGTCGAGGGTCAGGCGCGCGGTGTAGAGGTCGCCTTTCTGCAAGGCATCGGCGTTGCACTGGCGAATCCACGCTTCGGCCTGCGGATTCGCCGGCGGGCGCGCGCCGATGGCGATGCGTTTGCCGCGCTCCTTGCTCATGACGGCCACCGCAGCAGTTCATCCACCAGGGCGGTGATTTCTCGGGCGGCAGCGCTGTCAGGCGCCGTCTCGCGGGCGAGCCGGCCAGCGGCCACGCTGTCGGCAAAGACGATGCGCTGGCGCACCTCGGCGCGCAGCGCGGGCAGCGGCTGGTCGGCGAGCGCTTGGCGCGCTTCGCGCCCGATCACGGTGGTACTGACGCGCCGGTTGATGACGAAGGCCGCCTGCAATGCGGGGCGAAACACCTGCGCCTCGCGGATCAACGCGACCATCTCGGCGCTGGCCCACAGGTCGTAGGGACTGGGCTGCACCGCACCGGGATCAGCACACGGTCTGCCGCCAGCAGCGCGGAGCGCGCGAGTGCGGCGATGCGCGGCGGGCCGTCGATGACGATGTGATCGCAGCGCCGGGCGAGTTCCGGCGCTTCCTGGTGCAGCGTTTCGCGGGCGAGGCCCACGGCGCTGAACAGCCTTGGCAGCCCTTGCTGGCTGCGCCGCTGCGTCCAGTCCAGTGATGACCCCTGCGGGTCGGCATCCAGCAGGATGACGTGCTGACCGCGCAGCGCGAGTTCGCCGGCGATGTGGGTGGCGAGCGTGGTCTTGCCCACGCCGCCTTTCTGGTTGAGCAAGGCGACGATCATGGCGCAGCCCTCCGTGGTGGAAAGCGACGCCATAAACGACTTGAAAAACGCTTGTGCTGTTGGTGGTCGGCGGTTATCCACCGGCCCAATAACAGGGTTTTATCATTCGTTAGAAAGATGTTTAAGTTAGATATAAAGTTAAGGGGCGAAAAAAACCTTGTGGCTATTGAAGTTAAATGCGATTTGCGCGCCTGATAGCACGATACCGGTGCGCCTGATAGCACGAGTCTTGGCGCGCCCGATAGCACGAGCCCATTCACAGCTTGTTCCGTTTTCATCCCCAGGCTTATCCCCGTGTCGTTTGCGGCACGGGCCGGAATGCGAGGATTTCCGGCGCGCCGGGCCAGCGTTCGATGGATAGCTCGTAACCGGGCAGCGACTGCCGCGCCACCAGGGCGCGCAGATCGCGGGCAAAATCGCGTGGCTGTGCCAGGCTGCCAGACTTGCGATACAGGTAGGGAACGTCGAATTGCCAGCCGCCTTCCTGCCGGCCGCCATGCTTGCGCACCAGCCGGTACAGCCAGCGCTCGATGCCGCCGGTCAGGCGGAAATACGCCGGGTCGATGGTCAGCACCAGGGCGGCGTCGAGTACGCCCGCATAGAACCAGTCCGGCAGGATCAGCTCGATGCCCAGCGGTTTGCCGCTGGCATCGGCCAACTCCTTCCATTCGTTGATCCAGGAAAAACGATGCAGGCGCCGCCCGGTGGTCTCGCGGATGGACGTGGCCACCGTGGTCGATTGCAGCCGGTCGAGCGCGGCCTTCAGGCGCTGGTAGTCGCGCAACGATGTACCGCGCCCGATGAAGCGCAGGATCTCGTAAGGCGTAGCCTGCATCCTGCGCGACGGTTGGATGCCCGCATCGCGGGCTTCCACGATCTGGCTGGCAGCCCAGATCAGGATGTCGGCGTCCCAGATGGTGGCGATGCCGTGTTCCTGCGTGCCCTCCACACGCAGGGTGACGTTGCCGCTGCGAAAGTCGATCGGCGCCGTGCGCCGCGACTTGGCCAGCGAGAAGAACGGATAGGCCATCAGGTCCTGGGCGTCGCGCGGTGCCATGTCCTCGCCCGGCAGCGCGCGGAACAGATCGAGCTGTTCTCGCTGCTGCGCTGGCCGCTGCCGGGGCGGCGGCGATGGGCTGGACATGACGATGGCCACCGGTGCGCCGACGATCAGCGGCCATCACGGTAGTCGCCCGCGTGGCGTTCGGCGTATTCGGGGTCGGACGTGGCCTCGTAGCTGCGGGCATCGGCCCAGGCATCGAGGTCGGCCACGGCGTACATGACGCGGCGGCCGAACTTGCGGAACTTCGGGCCACCACCGATCACGCGCTGTTTCTCCAGCGTGCGCGGCGACAGGCGCAGATACTCGGCGGCTTCGTCGTTGGTCAGGTAGCGTTGGGGCTGCGCAGGCGCAGCGGCAGCAGCGGCGGCAGGCCGCAAGGGAGCGGGTCGCATGGGATGAACCTCCATCGGTTGAAAACGCCCGGCCACACAACGCGGCCGGATGGAGGCAGTCTCAGAAAACGCAGGGCTTCTGCTCAGGGACGTTTTGCTGCAAGAGCAGTGCGTCCCTGTTCAACGGGTGGAAGCTGTGCCAGGCGGCGATAGCCGCCGCGCATCAGCGCATCGCCCCGGCGCACCAGCCGACGCACGCGGGCGCGCAGGGCGCTGTCGGCGTGCCAGTCGTCCGCGACGGCATCGACGCCGAACAGCCCTTCGGCCACCTCGCGCAAGGACGCGCCCGCCAGGGTCGCGTCGAGCGCCTGCAAGGTGTGCAGTTCCAGCAAGGGCGTCAGGGGCGGCCGGGGCCGCGTCAGCGCTACGGGTGGGATGCCGATGGCGGCGGTCAGCTCGTTCAGTGAGGCCGTCAGCGCCTGGCAGCGCGCGTGGGGCATGTCACAGGCCCGGATGGCATAGACGTAGGCCATGCCATCGGCCAGGCCGGGCGCCAGTGCGAGGCGCAGGCAGGCACCCGGCCAACGGGCCACCAGCAGCAGGCGCCGGCCGTCGTGGATCAGGTGCTTGTGGCCGGGAATGCGCCACAACGCGAAAGCCACGGCATTGGGCGGTGGGTCGGCATCCGGGTAGAGCTGGAGCACGGCATCGTGGTCGGGAAACCACGCTGGATGCGCGTCGCGCGCATCCAGGGTCGGGTCTTCCAGCAGGCGCAGTCCCCAGCGCTGCGCCGCGTCCGACCGACGGCGCAGCCAGTCGCGGCGGTAATCGGGATGGCGGCGCAGGTATTCCCAGGCCAGCGCCTGGCCATCCAGGTGCAGAACGTAGAGATAGGCCGCCGTCGGATACCAGGACTCGGCGCTGCGATCAGCCATGACGCAACCTCCCTCGGTTTGAGGTACGTCGCCACGGCGCAAAGGCGCGCTATGAAGCCATCATCGAAACGTCATGGGTGAAACGATAAACTGTCAGCGTCAAGACCGATTGGCTCCGGTGCATTGCGAGTTTCGTCCGAATGCGACGGCGGCCTGCCCCAAAATGGCGTGCCGCATTGGCCAGCCTGCCAAAAGCCACGCCGGGCATCATGACTGTTTCGATCAGGCACGCACTACTTGGGTGCAAGGTTGCCCATTGAGACCGGAATGGTCTGGAGCCAGACTGAAAAAGTCACAACGCGCTGCCGTTGGCTCCGATTTTTCAGTCGGTGATCGAGCCGTTTTCCTCGGCCAGCCGCAGGTATTCCGACAGTCTCCGCACCGGCTGGAAGTAGCGATCGCGCATCACAGGTTGCCGATGCGGCCCGACGATGGACACCAGATCGGAGAGCCTCACCGTTCCCAACTCGGGCATCCCGATCCCCAAGTCGATCAGGCCGTAGGCCGTATCGCCATCCGCGGGATCGAGCGAGGCCAGCAGCCAGGTGGCGTGGGCGTCCGGGGTGAATAGGCGTACCACCGGCACCGGGTCGGTGTCCTGGCCTGCGGCGCGTGCTTGACCGTTGGCGAGCAATTGCGCGCGCTCAGGGGTGGTGGTGAGCGGCTGGGGCATGGTCGGCAATCCCACAAATCCAATGATGCACGGATACGGTTTCATGCCAAAGCGCAGAGCCGCAAATCCGGATTCGTGCCTTCGTGTGCAAGCACGGATGCGGTTCTGTGGCTTTGCTGGAATCCACGGATGCGGATTTCTGTAAAGGCACGAATACGGAGAACAGCATAAAATGAACACTATAGGTTGTAGCCCTATAGAATTCAATAAGTTGTCATTCTGGATTTTAGGGGTAGTCCAGCATGACAACGATCAAGCCATCTTTACCAGACGCGCTACGGCGTATCAGGAAGGCTCGTGGTCTAAGCCAAGAGGCGTTCTCGGATGTGTCGAGCCGCACGTATATGAGTTCGCTTGAGCGCGGATTGAAGAGCCCGACACTGAAAAAGCTGGAAGAAATATGTGAGGTATTAGATATTCATCCTTTGGCATTAATGGCCTTGGCGTATGCAGAAGATGATATCTCCCAAATAGACCGCATCCTTAAACAAGTTCATCAAGAACTTCAGGAAATAGATGACGCATAGCTTTATTGAGAGATAAAAAAGGTACAAAATATGTTGAAGCTACTTGAATCAAGAGTTAAAGCTGCAGAAAAGCTAAAAGATCCAACCCACATCCGCATGGCCACACTCGGAATATTTCGAATAACCATGCAACATGCCTGCGTTTGCCTTGGGGAATGGATAGTTAATTCTCTTCGCAAAGATCCATCCAGAATATCTGCATACACATCTGTAGACGTTGCGTCATTCTCCAAGCCGGCAGATGGAACACTGATTAAACTTTTATCTCAGTTGCTGGTGGCCGCTGAAAATATCGGATGGCGATCAGTAGGAAAGAAATACTGGACACAAAATGATTTTCCAGAAGAATTAAAAAAACTAACGGGATCAACGCGAGGCAATATTGAAACTGCACTCCTGTCATTTGTTGAAAGCCGAAACAATGGAGGTGAAGGACATGGATTGCCAGGAGGTTACTCTCCACAAGCTGATATTTCATTAATAAAAATATTGCTTCAGGGGGTTTCCACAGTCCTTCCTGTGATAGTGAACGGAGGAGAAAAACTGCTTCTACCGGCTCACGGAGATCGCGTCAATATAGAACTTATAACACTAAGACTAATCAACGGAAATCCGGTTTGCTATAGAAACATAAGGAGAACTTCATCCGGGCGTGTTCAAATTGATATTCAGATTCAAGAGACCTTGCTCAAGCGCTCAGAATCATCATATGAAGTCAACAATGTTCTGCTGGACCTCCCTAGACCGAAAGTATATGAATATGACATTTTTGAACCAACATGGACTGATAGCTGGAGCCCTTTTGTTTATATGCCGGAAAGGCTAGCCTCACATGATGTATTTACAGGAAGAGAAAATGAACTTAAATATCTTGCAGATTGGGCTGATGATACCGACTCCCGAAAATGCATGATATGGGGTGATGGCGGCGTTGGTAAAACAACACTTGTAGTAGAGTTTATTCATCGTCTTCTTGAAGGAAGCACATCAGTTGCATGGCGACCAGAAATCATAACCTTTTACACAGCAAAAAAAACCAGATGGGGGCTTAATGGCTTGGAGCAGATATCAGCTCAAGACATCGGAGTTGCAGATGTAGCACTAGATATCGCCAGGATGCTTACAAGTCAAAATCTCGAACGGTCTTGGTTTGAAAAGAATCCGCGTGATGTAATACAAAAATTAGCAGGATTGCTGTCAGATCTTAAAATATCGCGGGACTCGCATCTTATCATTCTGGATAACACGGAAACCATGGCCAGAAGCGACTCCGATATTCAAGCCCTTGCTGCACAAATAAATGACTTATCCCGCCGGGTAGGCAGAGTTATCCTCACCTCGCGTCGTCGTGAACACATCGAAGCCCTGCCAATTCAGACAGAAAACTGGACAGAAGAAGAAGGCGCCGAGTTCCTCAGAAAAAGGGGTCGCATCTTAGGCTGTGGCTCCATACAACAGGCTGGCGACTCCTCTTTAAAGAAGTACTCACGCTTGCTCATTAACAAACCAATTGCTTTAGAAGTTTTTGCACAAGCTGCATCCACACCTGGAGTGGGTCTTGAGAATGCTTTTCAACGGGTACAAAGAATGCAGCGACAAGATTTAGGGCAATTTTTATACGATGATGCTTGGGGTAGATTGTCCTCAGAACTTCGCCATGTCTTATTGTTAATGAGCAGAATTGGGGACAATCATGATCAATACCTCATGCAGCTTTGCTGTCAGAAGGCAAATGTTACAGTTGCAGCTGCCAGCGAGGCCATTGAGGAAAGTCGAGGAATAGGCAGCATTTCTCGCTTCGAAGGCACATTGCAAATAACCTTCAGTCCGGAATTTTATAACTACTGCATTGCTCGGGAGGAGCTTATAGGCGGACAACAAGTACCTAGAGACGATGATATCAATTGGGTAAAAAGAAGATATTCTGAATTTATAAAAAGCGCTAGCAGTCAAGTCTATGATCGGCAAATCCGAGCATTTCGTGTTCCGCCTGCCAGGGCAGCTTGGAAAAGCTATCAGGAAGGACGAACAAGCGACGCTATCAACTACTACGAAGATGCCATTTTAGAAGATCCAGAAAACGGATGGCTTTTTGATCGATTTGCTTACACTCTAATGAAATTAAAAAAATTAGACCAGGCTCTTGAAAAAATAAATAGAGCAATGGTTCTTCTTCCGGAAGATCCCGATATTCTATTCACGAAAGGAATGATAGAGGGGAGAATTGGATTGTTGCCAGACGCCATTAAAAACTTAGATAAAGCTGCAATCAATGGTAAGCCGAAGCACCTCTGTGAACTCCAGAAAGCTTACGCCAATATCTATTCATCACCCAAGAATATTGAGGATGCTCGATATTGCATAGATCAGGCAATAAAAAATGCCCCAAAAGATAAATTTTTTAGTCGATTTTCAGAGGAGATTTCGAGGTTTCAGAGAAACTGGTTAAATTGAATTCCTTCAAGAAGAATTATTTTAATGACCAAATATAGTTCGGCCTGCAAGCAATACCCTCCGACGGAGGCGCCCCGCCGCAATGGGCGGGGCGCTGGGGCGGCCGTCAGGCCGCCTGATGCTTGCTGCGCGACCAGATCAGGTCGTGCGTGCCGTCCTCGCCTTCGATCAGGCGGGCATAGACCGCTGCCGGGAACGAAGGGTCATCAAGGGTCACGGACAGGTACTCCCGCCCGGCCTCGCTGGTCTTCTTCCACGCCGCGCCGATGTCGTGGCCGGCCGCCTGAAGGCGGAAATCGGGGGCATTCTCGCTGCTGCCCTTGTCGTTGGGAACCAGCTTGGCCTTGACGTTGAGCGTCAGGGTGCGAAGCGTGCCGGTGAAGCCGTCTTTGTCTGCGGTGAAGGTGCCGATGTTGGCCATGATGTTTTCTCCTTTCGGTTGAACAAGGTTCGCGCCCATCGCGTCCTTGTTGTGATCCGGCCGGCGGGGGACGGGCTGGCTGCACCGCTTGCGGTCGCAACGCAGTGGAGA